>KB659956.1_pt60 | contig 85877 bp, 93 predicted proteins | sample 558768 | NCBI scaffold set KB644980.1 | reverse complement strand
GACATGATACGCGGGATCAGCGCCACCGCGAGATGGCTGAGTACACTCGGTCATGGGCGCGTGAACACTTCGAGATGTTCCCTGAGGACGGATATGAATCGCGGACTGTGGCTTGTATTGAAAATACCCAGGATATCGATGTTGCTGCCACAATCGATGCCGTTTCTGAGAGATACGATATGGCATTCTCGAATGGATATGGCTCAACGCTTGGTGAGACGACCTTCCGGATTGGACACATGGGTGAACACGATATCGAATCGATCAAGATGCTTACAGACGCTATCGAGGACGTAGCTGACCTGTAACCTCTGATTGGTCTCTTACGACTAAGATAGTGTTCCAATCAGCATGGGTGAGTATTGCATGCGACCTCAGACTCAGGTTCATGTATGAGGTATTATCTTTGATGCTTACTGGAGCAAAGCCAGTGTTGCCTCGGCATCACCGTGTTTGAATTACCACAGTCCGTCGATTTTGCCGATAGAATATTACGATGATGCTTTCTCAACAATTGCTGGAGTTTGATGATAGCACTGATAGCAATCGACTCCGCTGTTTAGTGAAATGATAGTATGGGATTTTTCCCATATGTTTATGATAACAGGATTTGTATTATACTGTATTAATGGGTCATACGGTCATCGAAAACGTTGAAGACCGTGTTGACGACCGTGTTATCTGTCGGAAGATAATCAAGACCGATGACCCACAATACCCCAGTGGCTACCGCTATGCGCTCCACTATGGCTATACGGATGACCGAGGCACCATTCTCCGGTACGACAACGAGAACGAGACTATCGATCGGCACGAGCGTCACACACCCGAAGGCGTCACCGAAATCGAATTTCCGGGTATGATAGACCTCCGAACTCGGTTCCTCAACAAGATCGAACACAAACCATGACCGAAAACACACTCAAAATCACGTTCCAGCAGGCTGAATCGCATCGCCAAGCGGCACATGAACGCTTGCAACAGACTGAAACAGGTGACACTGGCGAGGTGGTTGAGCAGGACGTGCGGTTCATCCTTAATTTCGAGGAGTTCGACGATATTGCCCAGCTTATGCGCAGTTCAAACCTCGAACTGATTGAGACGATTGTCTCCAAGAAACCAGAAAGTATCCGTCAACTGACCGAGACTGTTGATCGTGATTACCGCGAAGTTCATCGCAACCTGACTGAGCTCGAATCACTCGGCGTAATTGAGTTCGAAAACAATGGTTCCAGTAAGAAACCAATTCTCCGCGGCGGAGCCGACAACATTGATTTCTCGATTCGTCTCCCACAATCCTCTGACCGTGGAGAGGTACCGGGCACATCAGCGTAATTCACAATCGTAGATAATATATCTGAGATAACAGGCGCATACTGTCTCTCGATTCTTGCTTTTTCTGCCTCGTGAAATATCACCCTCCCAAACGTATTTGACCGATATCGGGAGAAACTATCGATATGCGTGAAACAATAGAGAATCGAAGTATCAACGGGTGCAAAGCTACATTAGTATTCGATACCGGTGGTCCGGTCGGTAGTGATCATGTGATGATTGTCAAACCAACCGATACCGAATCGGAATGGCTCATAAATCGGTGGTTCTATTTCGACGAGCAAGTCGAAGCATACATGTGGAACTTCGCTGAGAAGATTTGCACTGACGCAAAGTATCGACAGCAATCACTCGAAGAAACGGAAGAATGGAAACGCGTTGCCAACCTGTACGAACCGTTGGCTCGCAGACTCTATCAGGAATTATCTTACTCCGAGCGAAGTGAATTCCCAATCATGAATGACCGCTCTCGAGACGATTCGGAGAAATTGAAATCACTCTCTGAAGAGTTGTTTGAGGAGATCAGAGCAATCGTGCGACAAGGAGCGGACCACCATCTGGAGGCAATCTATAATCAAAAGAAAGCCGAGTTGCAGCAGTGGCTTACTGATGAATCTGAGTGATACAATTTAGCCGAGGAGTTGCTCGAAGAAATGGAAAGCTGGATTGCGAACAACCAAACAAGAGCGGAAGTTAACGGTGCACTGCTTAGTATATATCAGTCATCTCTCGTAACAGCAACTCTGAGTCGGTCGTCTGCAGATAAGTCGGCCTCGGTGAAACTGGCATCTATATCGAACTATAATTTACTGCTATCAGTGGTGACCGAACTGATATTATTTGAGGTATATTCTGCCTTCGTATTCCCACTGGCATCATACACCCCAACGACAATTTCAGATGCTGTAACGCCACTCCGATCAAACTGACTACCATCACCATTAGTGATAGGTAATCGTATCAGTACCCGTTCCATCACCGAGTGTATCTGAGAAGTCAGTTCCAGTCGCTGAGAGATTCAACACATACGTGTGATCGGCATCATTGATACTCGTGTCCGCGTCCGCGGGATTCGCCGCGGCGAAGCCTGTAGACGTGTCGGCGGCCACCGCAGAGCCAGTAAACGCCACGCTTGCGGTCATCACGGACGTGACCATGATGAGCGCGAGGAACGCTGCACGCGCTTTCTTGCCGATATCACCCGTCATGCTGTCACCTCAGTCGGGATCGCTGCGCCCGGCTAACGGATACCAGGCTACCGTCGGCCCGCGATTCTTTAGAGTAAATACTGATAATGAGCGATTTCATATACCTCATCGAGCATCGTCACTACAGGGGTATCGATGCGTTCCACCGGTATGGTGGGGCGACAACAGGTGCCCTGTGATGTGCGAAAGTATAATCAGGGGCGAACACCCTCTCAGGTGATGAGCGAAACAGCCTGGGATGATACAAAGTCTGAGGAAGAGGTCCAAGAGAACATTGACCAGGCTGTAGAAGATGCAAAAAACTTCGATTTCGCAACGCTGGACGAGCTCAAAGAAGCCTTCCGACAGTAATCTGTTGTCTTGCGGATTGTTTATATAATGAGGCTGTACAAACGTAGATAGTGTGCCGGTCTCATTAGACGACGAATTTCGTGTTTCGATTCCCTCATCGGTGCTTACCGAGATCGCCACCCTAACTCGCACTCAGTCTGAAAACGTCCAGACCGAGCTACAAAAAATCACATCCGCGGGCTATACACCCTCGAAATTCGTCTATAAGCAGTATAGTGATCTCAAGGTATTTCGCTGTGGTGATGACGTTCGGATGTTTGGCGTCATACTTGAGAATATTGAGGTCGTCGATGAGTTCGATCAATGGTAGTTGATCCTCCATCACCAACATTGATCATAACGTCTACCTCGCTGGTTTCTGGGGCATCATCATTAACATCATGTTCAATTTGTTGGGTCCCGTCAGCAAGGACGATCCGGAAAAAATTACTTGCGTTTAAGTTGACATTTCAATCATCACTCTCGGTAGTAATTCTCACTTGGACATTGGTCCCTGTATTATTTGTTGCAGATACAGATGCTCCCGTCCCGCCATCGGTGAGATTCGTTACGATCCCATCTGTATCAACAATCTCAATTTCCACATCGTCAAGTGCAGCGATCTCACCAGTTCCGAAGTCATCTGCACTATATGAGATCACTGTGTCATTATTAGTTCCATAGATTGCTCCGTCCTCATCGCTTGTTATGGGAATGACAATGACGTGATCGCTATCCGCATCAACATCGGTGGGATTTGCTGCAATTGATTCGGGCGACTCTACCGATGTAGCAGCCGTGGACCCAGCAAACCCTGCCGCCCCGATCGCCACCACGGACAGCACCATGATGGCCGAGAGGACCGCTGCCTGCACCTTCTCGAGTCTGTCACCCGTCATGCTGGCACCTCCGTATGATGCGGGATCGCTGCGCCCGAGTAACTACTTAGAAAAGAAGTAGTCACTCCGGGTGGGCTAGCCGCGCCCACATAGCTACTCGATTGGGCTGTGCGTTTCGTGCCGGATCAAGAAGAAATAACTAGATATCTTATATTGTCAGTTTAACCATTACTAAGTAAATATTCCACAACTGAGAGTGGCAGTTCGGATCGCCAATTAGCCGCCCAATTTATCTCACTCGGAGTGCGATAACTGCGTATGTCAAGCGACTCAGACCCACGCGTGGAGGCGGAATCCACGATCAACGACAGTTATGGAACGACGATCCCAGCACCGATCCGACACGCACTTGATGACACGCTTGAGCCGGGAGATACCGTTCGGTGGGTTATCTCAGATGGAGAACTTTCAGTTGAGATCATCCACGAAGAATACGGTGCGTTCGAAGACGCCGAACCGTTCGACGGGCCGGTATGGGAGAGCGACACCGCAGCTGAGAGTGCTTGGAGCGAGTGATGCAGGTAGTCTGTATTGATTCAAATATTGTTCTCGCCGCTCGAAATGCGAATGCGAAACGTCACGACGACGCGACGGCGATATTCAACGCGATCGATACTGGGGAGTTGCCCCGTGGGAGACTGACAGACTACGTTATCCCAGAAATCCTCCATCCGCTCCAGAAACACATCAGCAAGGCGGCTGCATCCGAAACTCTTGATGATCTACAATCGAGTCGCGGGTTCGAATTTGTCTACGTCTCGAAAGCCGTTCACCTATACGGCGAACAGTTGTTCCGAACCTATGAGGCGTCATCAGGGCCAGAGTGGGTCGATTCGATCCTCGCTGCGTACATGCAGAGTGAAGATATCGAATACATATACTCGTTTGACGATGATTTCGACGTGTTTGATAATGTGACCCGACTCACGACTGCGACAAACCCATTCAAGCCAGATTGAGAGCTTTCGGCTGAATTAATCGCCAGCTCGACAGTCTTCAGGATTGTCATCAAAGTCAGCTGCGAGATCTTCGCGTTCCTCTTTCCGCACCTCTTCGATATTCTCTCGAAGTAATTCAATATCCTCCCTAGTCATCGGCGCCGGTTCGTCTCATGTCATGCTTGTTCCAAACTAATCAATATGTCAGAATATACGTTAGGCAAGAGCAGAACTTTCTCCAGCCGAGAGTCCAGCAAGCTCCACATCAAGATGAATCCGCTCGTATGGGACATACGGGCGTTTTGACTTGCCTTCGTCGATGATGAACAGAAGATCATGATCGGCGAGGAGGCTGACATCGTCGTGAACCGTACGGTAGTCTCGTTCAAGCTCGTTGGCTACTGCAGTAATGCTTTCAGCCGCACCATCGATATCGATGAGGTACTGTAGCAGTTCGATTCGGCGATTGGTGAGGATTTTGCGTAGGTTGCCAACAGTAGCGAAGGAGACCAAAGCTGGTTGTGATTCCCCGTCAGCAATCTTCTCTACGGCGTCAAGGGTGTCCTCTTGCATGGTCTCAAAGCTCTCAACAGTTACACGAAGGAGAGCTGGGTAAGCACGATCACGGGGATCGCTGTACTTGTCAGGCCAACCGTTGTCGATTGAATTAGTCATGGTCTGTGTTTTCGATGCTGGTTAGATGATTGACTTCTTAGAGAAATCGAGCAGCATGAGCAGTGATACTCTGGAAATTAATTTCGGAGTCTGTACCGAAATTGATGTGTCGGTGGTGCCATCCGATGTCATCTGCATCAAGTGCGTTGTCATATCGGAGTATTTCTCCAGTCTCTGGATGATAGAACTGGAACCGATAAAACCAGTCTCCGGGGTAGTCTTTATCCGGAACGGCAAATATCTCAACCCGACCACCGGGGACAGCACGGTTCAGCTCCAGCGCATCTATTATCTGTTATGTGGTATGAGGTCATAAAACATAAATTATTCGCTGGTTAGTCTCAGTCAAGTACAGTGAAGCCAGCGTCATCGTAAATCTGGTTCAACTTTTGAGGGGAGTAATCGAGGTAATGTCTCTCCAAGACGGATTCGGGAACTCGACCAGCAAAGGCATCAATGTAGCTTGAGTCAACGCCGAGAGAAGCCATCTTGGAGGCGAGCCACCGGCGGAGTACCTGCGGAGTAACTTCATACCCGACTCATCGGATATCTTCTGGAACATCTTGAGTACAGCGGGTTTGCTCACCTGGAACAACCGATTATCACCGGACTCGGGGGTTTGTATGCCGCAAACGCTGCTTCTGCCTCCTCGTCGTAAAAGGATACCCACGTTTGCTTGCTCTCAGATTCCTTATCGGGAATCAGCATCCGATCCTCCTCGCCGATATCGTCCATCGTGAGCTGCACCAACTCAGCGGATCGTAACCCCGAGGTCGCATACATCAGGAAGACCGCCCGGTATCGGTGGGTATCGATAGCCTCGTAGAACGTCTGTAGCTCATCTTTCGTCGGGACAGACGTTAGATTCGGGCTGATATTTGTGATTTCGAAGCTGCTGGCAGCCTCGTTATCGACGAACTCACAGAAGAAAACCCGGACAACGGAGAGGATGTTCTTGTGTTTAGCATCGCTGATTGGCTGTTCTGACTCAATATAATGCGATGATATCCATTTCCCTGATAGCCGCAGGTGGCTTCTCAGCATGGCGAAGCAGTCGGTCAACGTATCGGGTATGCTGATCGAGCGTCGATTGACTCCGGTTGAGAACCGTTCTGCTGTACTGCTCGTAGATCTCATCAACGGAGGCATCAGCATACTCTTGAGGCAACAACACGAAATGTAAAGAGAAGAAAACAAGAGATGTATGAGTTCCAGAAGAAGTGGCTGAGAATATGCAGCGGTTCAGTAGCGAGCGTGATTGGGACGCGACAGAACTAATAGTGTCGGTGAAAAAACTGTCTGTCTGCCGGTGGGTGAGAGAGACCGCCGAACAGCTAGCTGACGATGGACACAGTAATCGGTGACGATCAGTCTCTAGTCACGACCTCCGACGGAGCTGGGCGACATACCACATCGTTGAGCGAGGCGTTGACGTGCGAACCATGATGTCGACTGGCGGGTGGTCTGATTACTGATGCTCTTTAACATACGATGCCGGTTGCGTTCAAGAAATATCGAGAATCAGCCGAATGTTTATTCTCGTTCGGAAGGGAGCCTACGATAATGAGTACCAATATCCGGATTGTAAAAACACCAGACGTGCTCCACGGAAAACCACGAATAGAGGGAACACGAATCGGCGTGTTTTCGATCGGTATCAGAGCTCGAGAACACGGAGCGACTGTCGAGGAATTGCTCGATGACCATCCGGATCTCGATTGCGCACAGGTCCAAGCAGCTCTCGACTACTACGACGAACATCCGGAGTTGATCGAATATATTCAAACTCAAAAGGAGGCCACCAAAACGGCTCTCTCCGAGCAGAGCCGTGCACCCGCGGCGGGATCTAACGGTGACTCCCAACGCCGATGCGGATTCTCTGTGATCAGATGGTTGAAGAGCGATATGTGTCCGTTTTGAGCAACGAAACGCAGCATATCGTTTCACGTGTTCGGACTGAGCTCTCTCCTGACGCTGATGACAACGCAATCGCTGACTATGCTACCCGTAATGGCTGGGTTGTCCTGACGTCTGATGATGACTTCTTCCGAGACGAGATCAATCACGGGTTGCTGTACTACGATCAAGTCCGTAAGCCGACGCCGCGAGAGACTCTGCGAGGTGATTAATAAAATCGACCGAGTGTACGACGATCACGCAGTGATCCTCGAATCAATCCCCGGTGAGTGGATCCAAAGAACAGCTTGTGGCGACGGAGGGTGAAGAGGCTGAGGAACTACGCAAGGAAATTGAGGACCTCGAAGGGCGAATTGACGAGCTCACGAGTTTCAATACGGGTGTTGACGTCTACGAGTAATTCAGATTCGAGATAATTCCCAAGTGAGAATAGCGAGTCAAAGTAGTGAAAGCGATAGACCGAGAGATGCCACCACCATCGTTGGTCCGGGGCACGTTTGAGTGTGAGTATTACAACCCGAGAGTCGGCATCGTCTTCTCGTACTCCCGTCTGACCTGATCCTCGCCGTGATGGGTGTAGAGGGCGACCATATCCCCCTCAGCGTCTCCCCGTAGGGTCTGGATCACGTCGCGGGGACAGTTGTTCCAGTTCAACCACGATGTGTAGCATCGCCGTGCGTCGTGGGGTGTGAACGAATTGAACTTCTCGGCTAAGTCGGGATCGTCGTCCTTGACCCTGTGGCGGGCTCTGTCTGTCGCTTTGTCCCACCACCGAGATGTCGACATCGGGTCCGGCTTCTCTCCCGCGTCGTTGGGGTAGAGCCACTCACTGTCCGCCTGTGCCCCGTCGCCTCGCCGACCCTCGTGTCCCCGTTCTTCGAGCCGCTCCAGTGACCTCACGGGTGTCGAGCCAATCCTCTATCGCAGACACCACCTCGTCATCGAGGAGCTTCTGATCGGCACTATCCTTCGGAACTCGTACCTCGCCGACTCCCTTCGGAGAGCGGTTATACACGACCTGTTTTTCGAGGTCGAGATCTTGTACTTTCAGCGATACAAGCTCTTTCCGGCGGAGTCCTGTTTTGACGGCCAGCACGAGGAATGATTTAGCCCGTTTCATAATATTCGAGCGCATGAGTTGGAGGTACTCTTCTGGCTTGATGACCGTACCACTATGCTGTCTCGACCGTTTGATCTGGCTCCGATTCTGTGACTTGTACCGATCTCGTGCATCGTCGACGACGTTCTCATCCGGGTCCCACTCGTGCCGCATCATCCAGTCGTAGAGAACTTTGATATTCCCGAGATAGGTGAGCATCGTCGCCCGCTTCGGGGGCTCGCTCTCGCCAGTCCAGTTGTTGGCGAAGTCGAGGGCATCGCCTGTGGTGACATCTCTGAGATCATTGTCATCGATGTGGGATCGGTAGTATTTGATAGAGAACCGCTTCGGTCGCTCGGACGACTTGGCGTAGTTCTTCTCGGAAAAGAACGACTCCACGATCTCGTCGTTGGACGGTGCTGGGGGTTTCACCTCCTCCGTGTCACCTTCCTCTCGGAGCCGCTGGTTCTCCTGTCTCAGCTCTTTGAGCTCGTCACGTAGCTCACCGATGATCTCCCCTACCGCATCGTCATCCATCGAGTGTGACTCCGTCGATACCGGCGGCCTCGCAATATTTCTCGTAGGCGTCCTCGCGTTGAATCTTGATACTGTCCTCCATTCGGTCGAACTGGACGTAGCCGCCAAACTCAACTCTCGATAGCATGACTGTGTAGTGGACGACGGTATCGTAGTCGTGACCGGTCTTGTCCGAGACTTCCTCGATGCTCATATAGTTGGGACATTTGGCTCGATGTTGTTACACAGAACCTTCAGGATCGAAGCCTCAATGCGCTGTACCTGGACGGCGGCTTCGATCTTCCCGTCCCCGATCCAGCTTGTCGACCTTCGCTTGGAGGTCGCTGATTTTCTCACGGAGTTCACGGTTCCGCTCCTCCAGCGACTCTACGCGCTCGGGCGAGACGAGGTGTGCCCGCTCAACCTGTCCCTGTCGCCAGGAGTCCATACCGAGCATGATGAGCTCGGTGACACCTTCGGTCCATTTGGCTCCCCCGTCGTCCCGAACCAGCCCCATTTCCTCGGTTATGAAGGAGTCTACTTCCTCCATCGTCGGCTTCGAACTTCCAGAAGTGCCGAAGTAGTAGGCGATACGTTGGTTACTTTTTGTATTTTTACTACATTTCATAAAAGGCACTGCTTGTGTATAAAACATAACATTAATGATATTAATATCGCCCGAGACACTAACGACCGGCATCATCCTTCGGCGGCATGCCACGTCAGCCGGGAAACCCTCGTGTCAGGCGGTCCGTTTGGGGTACGGACAAACCCATGTATGTTACACACCCGGGTTCGCCGTCTGTTCATCGCTCCTCTAATAGGAATACTCGGACGGGGACAAAGGGTGCGTATTAATAATAGACATTCAGTGCTAATGGTCGTTGTGTCTCGTCTCTCAGATTACTCGACAGATATGTGTCGCACTCAGACCGCGTACTCTGATTCGCGAATTTGCACGTATCTATCATTTCGATAGCGGAATTTCGTTCGTTTATATCTGGTTAGAAGCCGGGCAGCACCAATCCCCGCAGTGAGATTATTAATATCAAAGATACCGTATCCTGCAGAGTCATCAAGCAGTGATTGTGCTGTTTTGAACGCCCAATCCCAGTCGTCTGGCTCATATTCACGGACAATATCAGCCATTGCAACATTTCGAAGAATCTCATCACCAATAGCGTCCTTCCACCGATCATTATACGATGCGAGTTCGCCTGTCGCGGCGACTTCACCTGCAATGGCACCTGTCCGTATCGCTGTATGATCGCCACCCTCATGAAATGCTGATGTTGTTCCCATTGCCCCGCCAACGACTAGAATACCTGCTTCTGCTGGTGAATCAATTGGGCGTGTTGATGAAATCGCATATGTCTCAGTCCCATTATCCTTGCCCCGACTTTCGACAAGAGGGAAATCCTCAGGGACATCATATCGGTCACCATATTCCTGTTCGAGAAGCCGTTCGATATACTCACTTCCACGCGGAAGCTGTTCATCATCAGCATTGAGTAATGGATACGAATCCGGGTCAGAAACCTCATCGAGAGTCAATCCAATCGGCATTGTCAACCCAATTCGTGCAATGTTTCCATCATTTGGGAAGATCCATGGATACGCCGTGTGTCCAGGCATATGTCCCCACCAAAACAGAATCGAGCGTGAAACCTCCTCAGCAACCGCAGCAGGCAGTTCACGATGTTCTTGATATGCAATATGATTTGCATCACGGGTCGAGAGTCGGTCGGTCACATCAAACGAGAGATATGTATCGAGAACGCGATTCGTCACCTGTCGCTGTGGTCCATCAGCCAGAATAACGACTGAAGCGCCGATATCGGTGTTATCAGCGAGTTGGACTGTATGCCGTGGTCCTGTGTGTGAGCGATGAGAGACATCAGCCGCGACACCGCCATCTGTCGCCGCGATTCGATTAGCGCTTGTCTTGACATCTCGAACGGCAGTTCCGACACGATAGGTGACACCGGCATCCTCGGCGCGCTCACGGAGGAAATCATCGAATCGTGCACGGTGCATACAAAATCCAAAGTTATCATATGAGGAGTCAATTCCCGTTGATTCGAGTGTGAGAGACTCCGTTGGTCCGATGAATGTGGCCTGATCAAGTTCATCAAGAATCACATCATCAGGAAACTCCTCGGGGTCAATATCCATAATATCCACCCAATAATCAAGAATCCCAGCAGCATCAGTCGAATCTGGACCGAGTTGATCTGGTCGGTCTGCACGTGGGACACCGCGTTCGAGGACCACCGCAGAGGCCCCATTCACAGCGGCCGCACGTGCAGCCGCTGCGCCCGCTGGACCTCCACCGACAACAGCAACATCGAATCGCTCCATATGCATATTATACGGTCTGGATGGATATTAAACACCGTGACTGCGAGCCCGTGTCTACCCACCAACGAGTGAATCTATTGTGATATGCTGTGAGATTGCGTGGAAAACCACCGAGCAATAACTGATATATCCTGGTCACGAGTACGCCCGTATGTTGATGACGGATGTAACTGATACGACCACTTCTGACCCGGGCATTGTCGTACTCAAACAGAAAATACACGGACTTCCTGCTGAGGAGTACGCTGAGTGTTTACGCGAGCGCTTACCTGATCGAACAATCACGCTTGCTCAAACTCCGGTTGAGGAACGGAAATTACTCGCGAACGCAGAAATAGTCACTGGGCATTCACTCCCAACGGGCGTTTCGCTTGGACCAGATCACGATGTATCAACAGACGACCCAGTCGTTGCAGATAATCTCTCAGTTTTTGGCTGTGTATACGCCGGGACGGGTCATCTTCAGACAGAGGCGTTTGAGACTGCAGATATTGCTGTCACAAACGCTTCAGGTGTCCATGGACCGAATATATCTGAGCATGTCATCGGCGGTATTCTCTCATTCGCTCGACAATTCCACCTTGCATGGCACCGCGGTGAGCGCAGTGAGTGGCGGTCATTTCAATCATATGAACTCAAAGGATCAACCGTTTGTATTCTTGGTCTTGGAACAATCGGGATGGCAGTAACAAAGCGATTAAAACCGTTTGATGTGCATACCATCGGCGTTCGCTACTCGCCTGAAAAGGGTGGTCCAACAGACGAAGTTGTCAGCTTTTCAGATGCTGCGGTATATGACGCACTTGCACGTTCGGAATACGTTGTTGTCGCTTGCCCACTTTCAGATCTGACGGCTGGATTGTTTGATGCAGAAGCATTTCGCACAATGCCACCGGAGGCTGTATTAATCAATATTGCCCGTGGTCCGATTGTTGATACCGATGCACTTGTCAGAGCAATTCAAGCAAGTGAAATCCGTGGTGCATTACTTGATGTGACGGATCCAGAGCCGCTTCCATCATCACACCCGCTGTGGGACTTTGAGAATGTTCTTATCACGCCACATAACTCAGGTCATACACCACAGTATTGGGAGCGACTCGCAGATATTGTTGCAGAAAATGTCCGCAGATTTGAAACCGACGACCCACTGCAAAACCGCGTCATATGATATCCTAATAGCACTACTTCTATACCTCTTCCTGAGCCAGTGAATAGAATCTACACTCGTCGCTTATTGAGTAGAAATAGAAAATATCTTCAGATATGCTTACTTTGGATGTGAGCACTCAGAAAGGGTCTATTCAACCGATAATGAATAACCACTCTTTGCAGTTCATATCATTCTATACGCTATTTTACACCCATCCAGCGTCGACCAATAATTCACCATTAAGAAGTGAGGCACCTGCGGCTCCGCGAATCGTATTGTGTGCGAGACAATTATATTTCAATCCAGCATCCGTCACTGTGACCCCTCCAGCGGATATCTGCATACCATTCCCACGTTCACGGTCAAGTCGTGGCTGTGGTCGACTTGGGTCATCAAATACGTGGATCAGCTGATCAGGCGAAGACGGGAGATCTGCGCCAGGAACCGATTCCATTGCATCGATAGCTTCCTCAGCACTCACATCTGCTGTTGTCTCCGCGAAAACATTCTCAAGATGCCCATCAAGTGTTGGAATTCGATTACAGGACGCAGCAACGTCCATTTCGTGAAGCGAGACAGAGGCGCCATCAAACTCACCAAGCAATTTTCGAGACTCCTGTTGCATCTTTGGTTCCTCACCCCCGATGTATGGAATTGTGTTATCAATAATCTCCATTGATGTCACCCCAGAGTATCCTGCCCCCGATACCGCTTGGAGTGTCGAAACACTCACTGATTCAAGTCCAAATTGATCAAGTGCAGCAAGTGTCGGTACCATGGTAATCGTCGAACAGTTTGGATTCTTGACAAGAGCCCCATCCCATCCGCGATTATCACGTTGTACCTCAATGAGATCTAGATGTCCGGGATTTATTTCCGGAATTGTCAATGGAATATCCGCTGACATCCGGTCATTCGAGGAGTTCGACGAGACAACATATCCTGCCTCAAGAAACGCTGGTTCAACCTCAGCAGCAACGTCAGATGGTAATGATGAAAACAGGAGATCGATATCATCAGAAATGGCATCTGGCGCTGTCGATTTGACCGTCATTGATCCAATATTGTCGGGGATCGGCGTGTTGATTCGCCATTTTGCCGCATCAGAGTACTGCTTTCCAACACTCGACTCTGAGGCGGTGAGTGCTGTCAGTTCAAATGTATCATGATCGGTGAGTAATTTGATGAATCGCTGTCCGACTGCACCCGTTGCACCAAGAATTCCAACGTGAACTGTCATACTGAGAGTGTGGGTGTCACTTACATAAGCCGGTTTGGATTTCTCTGTGCTCAGATAAACGAATATGCCGTGACGGTCGCTAGCGGGTCCTTCCCACTGAAATAGTCACTGACGGATATGACCCTCAGTTTTGGTGACCGGAATGAGGGAATCCTGATGATGTGTTTAGATAGTGTTGTCAAATGTACGCATAACGAGTCATCAGGAACTATCGGGGACGCTATTTTGCTAATATAAAATCGATACATAAAGGTAACCACTGCAGATAATCTGGCGTATATGTTCAATAAGGTTCTCGTTGCTAACCGGGGAGAGATTGCCGTGCGGGTAATGCGTGCCTGTGATGAATTAGGCGTTCAGACGGTCGCTGTCTACAGCGAGGCTGACCGAGACGCCGGACATGTCCAATATGCAGATGAGGCATACAATATTGGTCCAGCGCGGGCAGCTGACTCGTATTTAGATCATGATGCGGTCATCACCGCCGGCAATCAGGCGGGGGCAGACGCAATTCATCCAGGATATGGGTTTTTAGCGGAGAATGCAACATTCGCTGCGGCTGTCGAGTCGACTGATATGACGTGGATTGGTCCAAGTTCGGACGCAATGGCACAACTCGGTGAAAAGACGAAAGCCCGGTCACTCATGCAATCTGCGGATGTGCCTGTTGTTCCAGGCACCACTGACCCGGTCGAGTCAGTATCGGAGGTGGAATCAATCGCGGCGGAATATGGGTATCCAGTCGCAATCAAAGCAGAAGGTGGTGGCGGCGGGCGTGGACTACAAGTTGTTCATGAGAGTGATGATATTGAATCACAGTTAGAGACAGCCCAACGAGAAGGTGAGGCGTATTTTGATAATGACTCTGTGTATGTCGAGAAATACTTAGATGAGCCTCGACATATCGAAGTGCAAATTATCGCTGATCATCACGGTAATGTTCGACATCTTGGCGAACGCGATTGTTCCCTCCAGCGGCGTCATCAGAAAGTTATCGAAGAGGCACCCTCACCTGCATTATCACCGGGTTTGCGAGACGAAATCGGTGAAGCAGCCCGTCGCGGCGTTCAAGCAGCGTCGTACACCAACGCTGGAACGGTTGAATTCCTCGTTGAAGACGGAGAATTTTATTTTATGGAGGTCAACACGCGTATTCAGGTTGAACACACCGTCACTGAGGCAATCACAGGTATCGATATCGTGCAATGGCAACTGCGCGTTGCTGCAGGTGAATCGCTCTCTTTTGAGCAATCCGATGTGACAACTGACGGTCACGCTATTGAATATCGAATTAATGCTGAGAGACCTGACGCAGACTTCACACCAACCACAGGGACGCTCACAACATATGACCCACCAGGTGGGATTGGTGTCCGAGTTGACGATGCAGTTCGGCAGGGCGATAATATTGGTGGTGACTATGATTCGATGATTGCGAAGGTTATCGTTAGCGCTAATAACCGAACAGAGTGTCTTGCCCGCTCTGAGCGTGCACTCGCCGAGTTCGACATCGACGGCATTGAGACGATAATTCCGTTTCATCAACTCATGCTTACCGATGAGCGGTTCTGTAACGGAGAGCATACGACAAACTATCTTGATCATGAGCTTGATCCTGAGCGTATCGAGCGTGCTGTCGAACGGCAGGGCGACTCGATGTCAGATGACCCATCGAGTGATGATGGAGACTCCGATGATGCTGTCGAGCGAGCATTTACTGTCGAGGTGAATGACAAACGATTCGACGTGACACTTACCGAGGAGACATCTCCAGAGATTCCACTGCCAGAGTTGGAGAGTGATATGCCTGAGACGGCAAGTATTGATTCGAACTCACGGTCGACACGTTCTCGCCCAGATGAGGCATTGCCCGATACCGAGGAGGATGCTGCTGCCGCTTCCACTGCCGCCGGTGATGGCGAGGAAGTGAGTGCGGATATGCAGGGCACAATTCTCTCGGTTGAGGTCACTGAAGACGAGACAATTGAGGCTGGTGATGTCGTGTGTGTGCTCGAAGCGATGAAAATGGAAAATGATATTACCTGTGAACGCGGTGGGACAGTCTCGCAGGTGTGTGTCTCAGAAGGTGATAGTGTCGATACCGGGGATCCGATTGTCGTACTTGAGTGAGTCATACACGATACTTCCCTAACACGATTTATGAGTTAATACAAGAGAATGCCCCTTCATGACGGATCGACAACAACAACGAGTAAGCGAGGAGAGTTCGCTAGTATGGTAATTGACATCCTCCTCCGTCTCAAGGCGGAAGGAATCCCACGGCACCGCTTCGCCTGGTTGTGAGTGGGAGTGTCAGGTTTGTGTTGAGGTTTGGATTTGGATTTGCAGACTCCCAAGCCAAGCCCAAGCCCAGGGCACCGTTGGAATCGGTATATGGCCGGTCACTGGGCAGTCTCTTGGGAGTGCCAAACCCCAGCCCCGGTGTTCCTCTCTTCAACTGAAGCGAGGATGTTGTGTTTTTTGTATCATAAGAGCTTCGGTCAGTCTCACCAGACTCGGAGTTACTTGCATTGGTGAGGAGAGCCCGATGCTTGTTATGTGATTCCCACACGGGCACGCCCTGGTTCCAGCGTGGGCGGACACTCACACTCATACTCGAACCGCCATCTGTCGGGCACTCGGCTCCATCGGCGTCAGAACCGATGTGCCGATACTAGTATATACACCGCTATCCAACAAAACCGTTCGGAATCCCCCACTGTGACGGCGCGTATCCACAGCCTCAGTGGGATTGCACCTATTCAGCGTATAATCGAAGTATAAAGTAAACACCGAGTCTACAGACATCTCAATCGATGAATAAAACGCGATCTCGACTCATTAAGATGCTACATGATAGCTCTGCTCCCGTGAGCGGACCAGCACTCGCTGCTCGTCTTGATGTATCACGAGCAGCTATCTGGAAGCATATTGAAGCGCTTCGTGATGCTGGTTTTGAGATCGACAGCAGCCCCGATGGATACAATGTGACTGCTGTGACAGGATATAATGGACCAACGATCACATTTGGACTTGAGGCGCCGTATCGGGTTGAGTACGCTGATCAATATGAGAGCACGAATGACCGCGCCCGAGAGCTCGCCAAGATGGATGTCACCGATGATGTTGCTGTTGTTGCTGATGCACAAACGGGTGGTCGTGGTCGTCTTGACCGACAGTGGTCATCTCCAAGCGGTGGTATCTGGGTAAGCCTTCTTCTTCATCCTCGGTGCTCACCAGCAGAACTCCCAGTCTATACATTTGCCGCTGCCGTTGCTGTTGTTCGTGCAGTCCAGCAGTGTGGAATTGATGTGAGCATCAAATGGCCAAATGATGTACTTCTCTCCCGTGATGCGCCAGAAGTGGATTCATCCACCGGTCGAAAACTCGCCGGAATTCTGACCGAAACAGCAGGCGAAGCAGATCAGGTCTCATGGCTTATCGTTGGTATTGGATTAAACGCTAATATTGATTCGACAGCACTCCCTCCAGCGGCGACAAGTCTCCAATCAGTCACTGGAGCGGTTGATCGGCGAGCGCTTCTCCAGCGGGTACTCAATTCATTTGCTGAACTCACAAATCCAATTGATTCAGCAGATATTCTCGATGCATGGCGAGCACACAGCACAACACTTAATCAACAAGTGCGGATCACGACTCCCAGAAAGACTATCGAAGGAATTGCTGTTGACATCCAGGCTCCCGGTGCACTTATTGTGCAAACTGATGAGGGGACAGAGACTGTTCATGCAGGTGATTGTGAGCATCTCAGACCAACAGGGAATAACTCTTGACATCCTTCTCAGTCCTCAGCCTGAAGATGGAAAGAATCCCACGACACCACACTGCTCTGCTGCCGCTGCCGCTGCCGCTGGGTTGTGAGTGCCCAGGCTCACACACCGTCCGAATCGACATCTCGCCGGTCGTGGGCAGGTTTCAGAGACTGCCTATGCCCTGGCACTCTTCTTTTTGACCGGTATGTGGCGCCCAGACTATCGGAACGCCATCAGCAGCAGGTGTCACTGAAATTGTAGTTACTTCTCTCATCGTGAGATGCCCGATGCTTGATGCTTGATGATTGTGTTCGATTCCGACATCGGGACACACTCCCGATCCCGGATCGGGATGGGTGGACACCAGAACTGTCGGCTTTCGGGCACCCCGCTCCATCGAAGTCAGAACCAATGCCAATACTGCGCACTACACGACTACACAGCAAGATATGCTGAGTGTGACTGATAACGGCGTGGGATTGCGCCTGCTCGGCCTATAATCACACACAACCACTGTCGAGGTCCATCAGAGATACTCACAAACGATTGACATCCTCCTCCGCGTTCACGCGGAGGAATCCCACGGCACCGCACCGCTGGGTTGGGATATTAGGGTTTGCAGTCTACCACCTCTGTCCGAGGTTGGAATCCTCGGGAGAGGTCATGAACGTAGACTCCGGGCTGTGCCAACCAGCCGGTACTCCTATCCCCACCCAAATCGGGGGCAGACTCGGAGTTACTTTCGTCGTTGATATCGAGACGGATATTCTCCGCTCCATTCACGTCAGCGTTGAACGCATCCCCGTCGCCGTCGTCGTCGTCGTGTTCTTCACACACGTACAAGCCACGCTCAATACGCTGACTCTCGTCCGTCCTCCCGCACACACAACACGTTTTGCTCGTGTCGCGCTCTGACACTTCGACAACTTCGATTCCCTTAACTTTCGCCTTGTATTCGAGAATGTTCGAGAACCTGTCGAAGGCCCACCCGTGCAAGTCAAGATTCCCGTGGCGACCCCAGTTTTTCGATTCGCCGTTATCGTCTTCGCGGACACCAGCGAGATTCCCGATGTTGATGCGCCCAACACCGTTTTCGATACACCGCTCAACGATGTGTGTCGCGAGGCTGTGGAAAAAGTGGGTTCGGCGCTCCGACCACTTTGCATGGAGTCGAGTAGCCCTGTCACCACCTGAATCGTCGCAGTTGGCGATTTCTTTCGGGAAGTAGTAGCCGTCCTGTTTCAGGCGGTTGCCGGGGTAGAGGTCGGCTTCCTCGGTGCTGTACGCGACGGCGGCGAAGTTGCAGATACCGAACCGAGATCGATACCAGCAGTCTCGGTGCCGGGCGCGGTGGGTGTCTCGATTTCGTGCTTGCAGACGAGGTGAAGTTCCCATCGCTGTTTGGCCTTGTCGTAGACTGCTCTGACCTGCTGTAGGTTCTCGACGGTGACACTGGACCGGATTTCGTATTCGACAAGGATGTATTCCCACGCTTTCGGGTGTTGTTTGTGATTCGCGCCTTTTGAGAGTCGAAGGCGGTTGTTCTTGGTGTCATGTTTGATGCCGTTCTGCTTCCACGTCACCGTGCTGCGTGGGTGTTCTTCGTGGACGCGGCGACCCTGTTGGTCGTAGTAATTTTTCTTGCGGTAGCTGGGCGGATTCGCTCGAGTGTCAGACTTCCTCTTACCGTACCACGAGTTGAAGGCTTCAGCGAGTTCCTCAAGAACGCGCTGACTGGACTGACTGTGCAATCCCTTGGAGTTGTTGTGAGTCTTCAACTCGGTTTTGAGGTCGCCGTGGTCAGGAATGTTACCCGTTTCATCCCACACTTCACGGGAGTGGTAATTAGCGACGTTCCAGAGTTTCGATGCACTCCACCCGTGGCTGTCAAGCGAGTCCGCTACCTGTGCGTGGTTGCAGATTTTCGCTCGATGGGTTCGGTGGACTTCCAGCATTTTGACATCTATATAATTACTTATAGTTATTCAGTATTAACGTTTGGTGTTTGAGAATGGTGGAATATCCCGTCCAGCCATCGGCGGTGGTTGCCGAGGAGTTGTCGGATTCATCCCGCGGCTGAAGACGCGGGTATTCTCCTCGAATTGTATAAACAAATAAAAGATATGAGTCTATACCGAGTACATCGGGTCAATAGTAGCCTGATTTGCTCTGACAGTATTGGTCACTCACTCATAGACGACTATCCATCATGCAGGCGATGAGACGGATCTGCGTCGAGTAATTGGTCTTAATCTGAGTTTGTGTCGCCGCCGTCGGTGATAGGTCGTCCCCCCGCTGTGAGAACACCATCTGCGAGTTCACGTGCCTCTGCAACAGAGGGTCGAGTGCCAGTATCAAATTCAGCGCTAAGTCTCTTGATGACAGACATAACGTCTGAGAGGTCACCGCTCTCAATCACGTCAGCGAAAATCTCTTCATACGTGTTCGCCTCCCAATGGCTGATCTCATAATCGTATTGCTCTGTCTGCGTGGTAACCGCATACTGAAGTTGTCGTGTTGCATCGGATGGGCGCATAATTATCATGATAATCCACTCATACTAAAAGGTACTCGGACTCAGAATCGAGTTAATTACCACAGATAGATCTCAATTCAGACATGTAGCTCGAATAATCAACTCCTCACACAGTCGAGTGACGAGGGCGGCGATTACGTATATAACTATGAGAGCCATGAAGCTGGAATTGCGATTGTCGGTGGCATTCAACATATCAGATGCCATGTTCTGACAGTGATCAGTGCAAGTCTTTCCCGCCGTGATTATGTGTGTCGGTGATGTGAGCCGCTGAACCTGGCGTCATCCGACACCGTCGGTGAAACTATTCGAACTAATCACTATGACACAATATGATCAGCTACGGGACGCCTGAGGAATATACATGTCCTGTGAAATCCAACTCACAGGGTCATTTTACCCAATTACACACTCATCGTCGTCGCAGGATTTCGCCCACCCTCAGGCATATGGGGGGTCTGAGTGTGCGGTGATCTTCTGAGTGAGGATTGGATGATATCCTCAAAGATATCATAATCAAGCGTTTCTCGGCTCGATACGTCACATCTTGTGTCCGCTTCGACGGACTTAAGCCGAGGATGTTCTTTATTTCTGATGAGACAGGCAGACACCTGTTTCACTGACCCGTAGCAGCAATCCTGCGTACTACGGAGGTGAATAATGGCAGATACAATAGTTGATGCAGTCTCTCGCGCGATTGATGAGGCACCGACACGGAACTTCCGTGAGACGGTTGACCTCGCTGTCAATCTTCGCGATCTTGACTTAAACGATCCGTCGAACCGTGTTGATGAGTCCGTGGTCCTGCCCGCTGGAACCGGTCAGGAAACACGAATTGTTGTCTTTGCGAGTGGTGAAACCGCCCTTCGGGCAGAGGATGTCGCCGATCAAGTACTCAGCAATGACGAACTCGAAGAGCTGGGCGATGATGATGACGCTGCAAAGGACCTCGCAGACGAGATTGATTTTTTTGTTGCTGAGGCAAGCATGATGCAAGATATTGGTCGATTCCTTGGAACTATTCTTGGTCCACGTGGAAAGATGCCAACCCCTCTGCAGCCCGATGATGATGTTGTTGAGACGGTAAACCGCATGAAGAATACCGTCCAAATTCGCTCACGCGAGCGTCGAACATTCCACACTCGTGTCGGTGCCCAGGACATGGACTCTGAAGAGATTGCCGACAATGTCGATGTCATTATCCGTCGACTCGAGGCGACTCTTGAGAAAGGTCCACTAAACATCGACTCGATGTATGTCAAAACGACCATGGGACCAGCCGTCGAGGTGCCTGCATGAGTAATAGCGCCGCCACAGCTGCGCGTAGAACTGACACAATCCCTGAGTGGAAGCGTGAAGAGGTTGATGAACTTGTCTCATTCATTGACCAGTATGAGTCCATTGGGATTGTCAATGTTGCTGGGATTCCAAGTCGACAACTCCAGAGTATGCGACGTGACCTCTATGGAAGCGCCGCAATACGGATGAGTCGGAATACCCTCACGACTCGTGCGCTTGAGGAGGTCGGTAATGGCTATGAAGAACTGACGACATTCGTTGCCGGACAGGTTGCACTTGTCGGCACGAATGATAATCCATTTGGACTGTATAAGCAACTTGAGGCATCAAAGACACCAGCACCAATCAGTGCTGGTGAGGTCGCACCAAATGATATCGTCATTCCTGAGGGTGACACAGGCGTTGACCCCGGACCGTTTGTTGGGGAGCTTCAGCAAGTTGGCGCATCCGCGCGGATTATGGATGGGTCCATCAAGGTCACCGAGGAATCACAAGTGCTTGATTCCGGAGAAGAAGTCTCCAGTGAGCTTGCAGGTGTTCTTGCCGAACTTGGAATCGAACCAAAGGAGGTCGGTCTTGACCTTCGTGGTGTCTTTGCTGATGGCGTTCTCTTCGAACCGGATGAGCTTGAGCTAGATATTGACGCATATCAAGCCGACATCCAATCTGCTGCTGCAGGAGCACGCAATCTCTCGGTCAATGCAGGCTATCCAACCGCACAGACAACACCGACACTGCTTGCAAACGCCGCAGGCGATGCAAAAGCACTTGGTGTGTCTGCTGGTATTGAGGACCCAGCAGTGCTCCCGGATCTCATCGCAAAAGCAGACGCACAAGTGCAGTCGATTGCAGCGAATATCGACGACGAGGATGCGCTCCCCAAAGAATTACAGGATATTGACGCGCCTGCCCAGCCAGATACATCATCAGCGACCGACCCAGAAGTAGATCAAGAAACTGAGACAGACTCCGATACCGATGGTGACGATGATGTGGCGGCTGATGCTGACGACGATACCGACGATGATGATGACGATGGCGCTGAGGGTCTTGGTGCAATGTTCGGATAAGTTCCACAGACAGAGACTTATTCATCACATCACGATACATACCGTATCGACACGTAGACATTAAACAGAACACATCATAGAATAAATCACAGATCTCACACAACGAGGAATACGAAAATGGAATACATTTACGCAGCTCTTACGCTGAATGAATCAGGCGAATCGATTACTGAAGATGCCGTCACAGACGTACTTGAGGCAGCCGGAACCGATGTTGAGGAGTCTCGAGTCAAAGCGCTTGTCTCTGCGCTTGAGGATGTTGATATCGAAGAAGCTATTGACTCGGCTGCCGCAGCCCCTGCTCCCGCAGCAGGTGCGAGTGCCGGTGCTGCCGGCGAAGCTGAAGTCGAAGACGAAGCTGATTCCGATGAGGAAGAAGCAGACGAGACAGAGGAAGAAGAAGCCGACGAAGCGGATGATGAAGACGATGAAGCCTCTGGCGAAGGGCTCGGTAACCTCTTCGGCTAACGACGATCTGATAACTGTCGTTCCCGGCTCTCAACTGAGGGAACCCCCGTCCACTGCGTACACTGATAATGCGATTTATGACAGATAACAGATATCTCAGGGGATAATCCTGAGCTACTGATACTCACTATTTTTCAGATACCAGTAGAAAGCAGATTGTCATAGATCCCGATACGTGACACATCAGACATAGCGGTCGAATAGGTTGATGTAGGAATCCGTCAGCAGTCTACGTTATCGTGACGATTATACCGGCTATCGAACCATTACTCATCTTAATATCAGGCGTCAACACCACCGCCAACGTCAGCGCTGACCGCATTTTTTTCACTCGCAATTGATGGTCATCACATTACCGCAGCAGCGGCGATTCTTGGATATGCATGTCTTGGTGCAGCGCTTGGAACCTGCACAGGACTTGTCCCAGGATTTCACGTAAACAGTGTTGCATTTTTACTTGTTGGAATTGCACCAACGCTTCCGGGGTCACCCGTCGCTGTCGGTGCAGCCGTCCTTGCAGGCGGGATTGTGCATACGTTTCTCTCTGTTGTCCCCGGACTCGTCCTCGGTGTTCCTGAGGCGGCGACTGCACCCGGTGTTCTCCCTGGACATCGACTTGTGCTCAATGGATGTGGTCGCGAGGCAATCCGATTATCAGCGCTTGGAAGTGCCATTGCTCTTGTTGTTGCAGTCATCCTTGCACTTCCACTCTCATGGATAATTGCCGCTGGAGAGCAACATCTGCGATCGATCCTTCCGATACTTTTGATTGGTGTTGCGCTTGCACTCGCTGGGACTGAATCGACATGGAAAGCTCGCGTTGGTGGTCTTTGTTGTGCTATTCTCGCAACAGGATTCGGGATTCTCACACTTGACCTCCCTGCTGGAGGACCAATTGCCCCACCTGGAGCTGAGTCGATGCTCGGGCCTATCTTTGCGGGATTATTTGGCACACCAGTATTATTAGATGCACTCGGGAGCGATGGAGAGATCCCTCCACAACAGCGCAGCACTGTCGGACTCTCAGGAATAGACACAGTGCGAGCAGCGCTTGCTGGCGCTGGCGGTGGGGCACTCGTTGGGTATCTGCCAGGGGTCTCAGCCGGAGTTGCAGCGACACTTGCGCTCGGGGGAGCAGGGGGTGAAACTGATGCAGATGAGACGGATCGACCATATGTTGTCGCAACGAGCGGGGCTGATACTGCGACGGCTGTTTTCGCTGTTGCATCACTTGTTGTCTTGGGGTCACCACGTAGTGGCGTCACAGTCGCACTTTCAACGCTTGGAGAAGTAAACGGTGAAGCACCAGCAGGTCTCCTCACACTCTTATTAATCGTCGTATTTGCTGCATCACTCGGGATTGTGCTGTTAGTGACGATTGGTGAGTGGTATCTCACCGTTGTTCGATGTTTACCACGTCAACCGCTCGTTGGCTGTGTATTAGTGTTTATTACTGGACTTGCAGTCGGGTTTGGCGGTCTTCTTGGTGGTGCTGTGTTTTCTCTTTCAACGCTCATCGGGCTCATCCCACCACGCATCGGCGTCCGTCGTGTCCACCTCATGGGTGTTCTATTAGGACCTGTTGCACTCATGTGAGTATCGCTGACACTGACTGATTATCCTATGAACACCTATCACTCAGTGGCACTCTGAGTACTGATTTTCTCTAAGCACACTCACACTCAGACTCAGACTCAGTTCATCTGAGATGTCTGTGTGCGTGCTCCGCTCTAAGTTCGAATCACAAAAATCACAATCGTAATTACTGTCAAGTAAAATCGAGAATCTTTGATATGTCTCTCGGTTATTCTAAAATATCTGTTGATAATCAATGCGCTGTGAGTGTTTCAGGAATGATAAAAAGAAACGGTTAAACCTCACAGGCTGGTCTGTGAAAGTATGAGTCAGACCGACCAGCGACACGCCAGACAGTGTGTGTCCTGCGGTATCAACATCTCTGGAATGAGTGCTGCCACTTTTGATTGTCCAGAGTGTGGCTGTGATATTTCACGGTGTGCGAAGTGTCGAAAGCAGAGTAATCTGTATGAATGCCCTGATTGTGGATTCAGAGGACCCTGACGATGGGAAAGGTAGCTGCAAAAATCAAGGTCATGCCAGACAGTCCTGAGATTGATCTTGATGAACTCCAAGAACGGCTTGAACAATCGCTACCAGAAGGTGCCAAAATAAACGGGTTTGAGCGAGACGACGTGGCTTTCGGACTTGTTGCACTCCTCCCAACGGTTATCGTTCCGGATGATGCCGGTGGAACGGAGGCTGTTGAGGAGTCGTTTGGCGATGTCACCGGTGTCGAAAGCGTTGCTGTCGAGAATGTCGGTCGAATCTGATACAATTAGCTGCTCACAGCACTCTAATACATACCGAAATCTACCCACTCCTCACTTTCTTGATATTTACACAGAATCAACTGAAAATAAGTGTCTGAAGTCTACGGTTTGCAACCTGCAACCTGCAGTCTGCGTTTGATTATCTTCTTATTCATATATCCCCCTGTATCTCGATGTTACATTATTTCGTTCATTTTGACATTTGATCAGCTCCGACGCCACAACATTCCTAAACCAACGACTGGTGACAGAATGAATCCGACACCGAGTCCCACGAACAACGGCACGGCTCCGTCAACCGGGAACATCCACATTCCTATGACACCACCGACTGCGCCAATCAAGAGTGCTGCTGAGACGCCAAGCCCGAATGTTTCAACTTTCGAACTTGAATCGTCGTGCAGTGCTTCTCCAGTGTTTTCAGCATGGACAACGGTCTCGCCGGGGAGTTGCTCGGTCCCACCTGCGTAGTCTTGCGCCATAATTACTTCATATTACAGCGGGTGGCTTAATTTTTGCTTGCGGTTTCCCCACAGTTCACATGATGGTGTGTCAGACGCGGAACGTGCGTTTTATACATTTGTCGCAGGTAGACCCAACAATAATGCCAAGTTCGAACGGTCCAATGACTGGAACTCGTGACAAACTTTCAAACTCCCCGCGTGAGCGAGGGATGTCGCCACCGCAGCGAGCAATTCAAGAATATGATGAGGGACAAAAAGTCCATCTTCGAATCGATCCAAGTGTTCGTGAAGGTCGCTTTCATCCTCGATTTAATGGTCATACAGGAGAGGTCACCGGGAAACAAGGCCGAGCGTTCACAGTGAGGATCGTTGATGGTGGAAAAGAAAAAACGATTATCGCACGCCCAGCACACCTTCGTGCTCAGGAATAAGTCATAACGTACATATGAACCTGCGGCGACACAAGTATATATCAAAATATCATCTTAATCCCGTACGCTTCGACCACAGCCCCGTCCCTGTCCCCGTCACCCACTACCGTCGACATCACAGCCACTCTCAATACACATGACGATTTTTAAAGAAAAACTTGATGATGAGTATCAGACCGTCTCAGAAATCAAACTGTTGCTTCAGAATGTTGAGGCCGAACGTGCCGCTGAGGCTGACCGTGACCTTCGGTATGAACTTGCGCGTGCCATCGAACATGTAAATAGATTCGCTGATCTTGATCCGTCTGACTCACGGGCACTTGTTGATGAGTTACTTACCGAGGAGAAGGTCGATGAGCAGACGGCAATCAAAATCGCTGATCTTCTCCCACAAGATCGCGATGAACTTCGCGCCGTCTTCGCACAAGAACGGTATGCGCTCAGTGGTGACGAACTGGATGCGATCCTCAATATTGTCAAAAAGTACGCCTGAGACTGCCGAGATAATGCACTACTGAGCGGTGCATCGATCAAAAATATGCAATTTTTTATAAATACTCACCTATCCGATACGCGCATGGTAATCTTAGATCTGCCGATCAACGCCTTATAAATCATAACGTTATTAGATAATACAATGAACTTCGTCTGCTTTCTGCCTCATTATTTAAGTGTACACTCGGCGTATATATTGTCATAACCATGACCGAAAGCGAGGACGCCGACACCAATCCCACAAACAAGTCGGATCAGAGCGACGGTCGCAATAATAGTGCGGACACCGAGACGGATGTCCGACGTGCGGTTATTCTTGATCACCTTCCACATGGGCATGCCGATGATAACCGCCCACGACATCAGCGTGACCCGCTGGCGTATGGACTGGGGGAACGTGATTTCCGGTTATACGAGTTGACGCTTGATGCGGACGAGGATAGCGATATTGCAATTGGCGATCGTGTTGTTGTTGGTCCGACTGAAGCTCGCCAGTTAGTTGATGAATTTCGACAAATTAGCTATACAGACTTATCGAATACCGCACAGACCGAGGTTGAGTACGCAGTTGAGGAGATTATCACAGCAAACGAGCGTCGATTTGTCGACTTCTATAATGATGCTCAACCAATTACGCTCCGATTGCATCAGCTGAATTTACTGCCAGGAATTGGAAAGAAACTCCGGAATAATATCCTCGATCAGCGAAAGCGTGGACCGTTTGAGAGCTTTGATGAAATCGAAGAACGAGTAGCGGGGCTTCATCATCCCTCTTCCGTGCTCAAAGATCGAATTCTTGAGGAGCTACACGAGGACGATCTGAAATATAATGTCTTCGTTGCACCGAGCGAGTGAACCGTGAGTGAACTAATTTAATCATCGGCATGCGCTGGCTCACCATCGGATGCAGCTTCCTGTTTTGATTCACTTTCTTGATCTCTTGTGTTTGTTCCTTTAGCGGGTCCATTGATCACTGGTCGTGTAACATCACGATCACAATCCTCATCATCGATATCGTATGGGTATGAGCCCGTAACACATCCAAGACAGAGGTCTGAGCGATGCTCACCAAGGACGTCTGCGACCGCATCAACAGAAAGATATCCTAAGCTATCGGCGTCAATCTCTGATCGAATTTCCTCAGTTGATTTATCAGCAGCAATGAGTTCATCACGCGAGGCCATGTCAATGCCCATATAGCAGGGAGCAATAATCTGTGGAGCACCGATTCGAACATGGACCTCAGACGCACCAGCATCACGGAGAAGTTGAACGAGTTGTCGTGATGTCGTTCCTCGGACGATACTGTCATCGATAATCGTCACCGACCGCCCTTCGACAGTGCTTTTGATTGGATTAAGTTTGAGTCGAACAGCACGTTCACGCTCGTCCTGTGTTGGCATAATAAATGTTCGACCAACATACCGATTTTTCATTAATCCCTCAGCGAACTCGATTGCATCGGTATTTGTACTGGCTGTCTCTCGGGTGTCACCATTAGCGGTCGTTTCATTCGCCGCATCAGCGTATCCTGAGGCGAATGCGCGACCTGAATCGGGGACGGGCATGACGACGTCCGTTTCGACCCCTTGTTCAGCCCAGAGTTTTCGACCAAGATTTCGCCGCGCTTCATACACGAGTGTCTCATTGATCACTGAGTCTGGGCGGGCAAAATAAACATGTTCGAAGAAACAATGTGCAGTATTTTGTCGTTCGGTGAGTTGATATGACTCGAATCCAGACCCGTCGGCATCAAGAACAACGAGCTCACCTGGTCGAACATCCCTGACAAGTTCACCGTCGAGTGTGTCAATTGCGGCAGACTCTGAGGCAACGACATATCCATCTTCAACCGCACCAATACAGAGTGGGCGGTTTCCTTCAGGATCACGGACAGCAAGTACGGTCTCATCATGCATGATAGTCAGCGCGTATGAACCGTGGATTCGCTCCATGGTTCGTTTGACAGCCCGAACAAGGTCTGCCTCAAGTAGATTTCGAGCAAGTTCATGCGCGATCACCTCGGTATCACCATCCGAGGTAAATGCGTGACCGAGTGACTCAAGTTCGTCACGAATCTCATCTGCATTCACGAGATTCCCGTTATGTGAAAGCCCAAGTGAACCAGATTTAAATGATACGGAGAATGGCTGTGCACAACAGGCATTAATACCCCCGGACGTCGGATACCGGACATGTCCAATCCCTGTTCCGCCTGCAAGCGTATTGAGATCTGATTCTTCAAATGCATCACCGACAAGTCCCATCTCGACGTGACTGTGTTGTTGGAACCCATCGTGCGTGACAATCCCTGCAGACTCCTGTCCGCGGTGTTGTAATGCATATAATGAGTAATATAGCGGGCGTGCAGCACGACGATCCGCGAGTGCAACACCAACAACGCCACATTTCTCAGTTGGTCCAGATCCTGAATCCATTTGTTTTTGTCTTCGCGTCTGTCCCTGATTCTGATGTTGATCTTGTTTGTGTTCTTGTTGAGTATTTTTTGAAGAACCAAGCTTCGGCGGGTGTGAAACAGGGACTGATGTCTCTGTATGTGATGTTGATTTCAAATCAATCGGGTGACCGCCGGCATGAGTCTGCTTATTGGTGTTCTTTCGATCGGTCTCGGTCTCAGTCTCGTCTCAGTTTGCATCTCCTCGTACTGAAATCATCGTCATCTGTTGATGATTGAGACGTGACTTCAGAATAGAGTTCCCTGTTTGTATCTGCGCTTGCGTTGCGTCTGCGTCTGCGTCGTCCGCGTCTGGGTTAGCGTCCGGTTTTGTTTCGGATTTCGATTCCGCTCCTGACTCTCTCGCACGTCCGGGTGTGGGGGTCACGTCCCGCCCGTCAGACATACATATTTATACAATTGCTAGGGGCTAAAAACCCGTTCATATGCTGTTTTCGAGTATCAAAGCGTATTATGTATGCACGATCATGCATATATAAGATAATCAATAGTTATCACATAGACCCCACAGACAGACAAGGCAGGTATCTCAGAGCGTAAATAAGTTCTCTGCTTGAGTGACAGTGATCCTCACAGATGTATCGAGTGTCTCATCGTGGATGACAATCTGACCACTGTTTCTCCCTGAAACCACACTCGATGACGCTGAGTTAGAATACTCATTCACGCGCTTCGTCTCGAATATCATACAGAAACTCATAGTCCTAACGACTGTAATCGGACGTAATCTGAACTCCTCCGCAAAGAAAAAAATCGACGAGGCGTTCAGCTACAGATGAGCGCTTCGGGGCTTTGATCTTGATGTGACCCCGAGGTGCGTCATCGCCGGGCACGCAGTGGATGGCACTCTAACCGATGTTTCTCTCTAAATCTGTGCTCATCAGACTCGAAACGGCAGTTTCTGTGTTTTGTTTTACTCCATTCTGTTTCGGATATCGAAATCACAACTAACAACTGATAATAACTTACCCAGAGCTTTCCTTCCTTCTGACACGTAGTGAGCGGAAGCCATGAGTTCACTCGTGGATGCGAGCGACACCACGACGCGACATCATCGTCTTGCACTCAATTGCACTCTCAAAACAGTTACTGGTAGAAGCGTAGGGTTTCGAGACGACCTGGGGAAACCTGGAGTTGGATGGGTGTCTCTACGAATAAAAAGCGAACCTGCCCCACAGTTGCTCACCCTCTCCGTCAGGGTCGGTGGCTCAACCTGCTGGTCGCCTGAGAGAACACGACAGCGAACCCACCGTGGCGACACATGGGGTGCCGTGGGCGGATATTCTCGCAGGGGGCAAGCCATATCACGACCCCCGAGGGGTCAAAGTAGAACCTGCAACCCAGAGAACTCGGCGACAGGGAATCTTGCCGTCGGACACCAACATACCGTGTCGGATTATCCACGTGAGCGGAATCCCATGGCATAAGCCGTGGACTTTCACCTCGGTATCGCCGTAATCAGTGGTCTGTTTCGGGTTGTTGCGATAATATCCACTAATTAGTCTTTCAATTGCATTACTAAAGCAATCCTCAGACCAGGGAGATCACAGAAAAGTCGTCTACTCAGTTGTCGCCAGCTTTCGAACTCCACTCATAATCACGTCGTTTTGCGGATTTCCCAAAGCCACAGGATGAGCAAACCTTCTTTTTGGTATGGTATGACTTCTCTCCACACCGACGACACTTCACATGCGTTGTCGTGTTTTTCTTTCCTTGACTTGGAGTACCAGCACCAGTCATACGTTGATTGTGACAATGTTATCGCCGCGTATAATCGTTGTGTCTTCAACTGTTGTGACATCTAAGGCACCGGGATCTGTACTTTCAGACTCAGACGCAGACGCAGAGGTCGTGGCGGGATCAAGCACAGCGTTCATATGCTGATCATATCCCGCAAGTGTCCCATAGTAAGCACTCCCATCCTTAAGAGTGATAGTGACGGTGTCGTTGAGCGCAGCTTCAAGAACGTCAAGAGGTCGTCCGCTCATACCTGATGCCGTTCAGTATCGATTATAAATGTGCCGAAGGAACCTGCGATTTTCATCTATCATATCATATCGGAGTACATTATATCATATGAGACAACATAATATACAGCTTCACCAGCGGAGTTGACCCACGTAGTTTTTACCATATGGTCGAATACATACAACTACCAACGCTCCCGCGGGTAAGTGCGCTCGAACAGTCTAGTGCACGCGGGACCGACGACCAACGTGCTGTAAGATGCCGGGGCCGATCGATCCCCATCTATATCGTATCGTATCATAATATAACATGGATAGTACCACAGTATCGCGCGGCGTGTCGTGTCGAAGTGAATCATCGGTTATCAAACGCAGGAGTATGTTTCGGATGAGTCCAGATCATTCCATGTCCGTCGTTGATACTAAGACAGCGAACCATTGGGTTATCTCCGACTGTGATCGAGATATAACACATGGTGTAGCGAATGTGATACTGCAGATCATGGTTATGATTACGACGACGATTACAACTACGAGTATGCGTATGAACACGAACACGAACAGGAACAGAAATACAAACGAATATTCACACGACAACTAAGACGGGAGCATTTCAGTGAGCACTTTCGCCACAACAGTGGCTTTCGATGCTCGGATTCAATTATGGAAATCGAAATTGCAACAATTGGCGGATACGAAGAAGTCGGTCGACAGATGACGGCCGTCCGAACAGGCGACGATATCGTCATCTTTGATATGGGTCTGAATCTCAGTCAGGTCCTCATTCACGATAACGTGGAGACCGAAACGATGCATAGCCTCGATCTAATCGATATGGGCGCAATTCCAGATGACCGGATCATGTCCGATCTTGAAGGTGATGTGCAAGCGATTGTCCCGACTCATGGTCATCTTGATCATATAGGCGCGCTCTCAAAGCTTGCTCATCGATATGATGCTCCAATTGTCGCCACGCCATTCACGATCGAGTTAGTAAAACAACAAATTGACAGTGAGAGCAAATTCAACGTCAAAAATGACCTGTTGAAGATGTCCGCAGGTGAGACAATGTCGATTGGTGAGAGTGGGAATGTTGAACTCGAATTTGTTCACGTCACACACTCAATTATTGATGCAATCAATCCAGTCGTCCATACACCTGAGGGAGCTATTATCTACGGGCTTGACAAACGCATCGATCACTCACCAGTATTGGAGGATCCCGTGGATATGAAGCGATTCCGCGAGATTGGGCGTGAGGACAATGGTGTTCTTTGTTACATCGAAGACTGTACGAATGCAGGTCGGAAGGGACGCACTCCCTCTGAGTCACACGCTCGGTCTCATCTGAAGGACACAATTAGGTCAATCGAGGATTATGATGGTGGCATTGTCGCAACAACGTTCTCATCACATGTCTCTCGTGTCTCATCGCTTGTCGAGTTTGCAAAAGAAATCGACCGACAGCCCGTGCTTCTCGGTCGATCGATGGAAAAATACTCCGGAGCCGCAGAGCGACTTGGATTTGTTGACTTCCCGGATGATGTCGGAATGTATGGTCATCGAAAATCCGTTGATCGAACATTTAAACGCATCATGAAAGAGGGCAAGGAGAATTATCTCCCGATTGTGACCGGTCATCAGGGTGAGCCTCGAGCAATGCTCACACGAATGGGGCGTGGTGAAACGCCATTCGAGCTTGAAAATGGTGATAAGGTCATCTTCTCGGCGCGAGTCATTCCCGAGCCAACGAATGAAGGTCAGCGCTATCAATCTGAGCGTCTCTTGAAGATGCAAGGTGCACGAATTTATGATGAAATTCATGTCTCGGGTCACCTCCGCGAAGAGGGACATTATCAGATGATTGATGCGCTTCAACCACAGCATATCATCCCAGCCCACCAGAATCTTGAGGGTCTTTCACCATATGTCGATCTCGCTGAATCACAGGGATATGCACTCGGTCGCGACCTCCATGTGACACGTAACGGTAATATTGTTCAGCTGGTGGGGTAAAATGAGCTCGGACGCGACGGAGGAACGGGTGCTCGAGGCTGTGCGTGCACGCCGGACGCTCGTCAATGATGCCTTGGACGCGGATGTCCCGATGCAATCACCTGAACGACTCTATGAAGCAACGCGATACTTGCTTGAGGCTGGCGGGAAGCGTCTTCGTCCGACTGTGGCATTATTGACCGCCGAATCGCTCGCTGATGTTGACCCACTGACAGCTGATTATCGGTCATTTCCTGCACTTGATGGGAGTGAAGTTGACGTCATGTCTGCAGCGACGAGCATTGAGGTCATCCAGTCATTTACACTGATTCATGATGATATTATGGACGATGATGACCTCCGTCGCGGTGTTCCTGCAGTCCATCGCGAATACGATACCGAGACGGCTATTCTTGCTGGTGATACCCTGTATGCAAAAGCATTTGAACTACTTTCAAACACCGGTGCGGATCCAGCAAACGGTGTTGCGGCTGTGAGTCGCCTTGCAACGACATGTACACAAATCTGTGAGGGGCAGGCACTTGATGTCGAATTTGAACACCGTGATGCGGTTCTTCCTGAGGAATATCTTGAAATGGTTGAACTCAAAACGGCTGTGCTGTATGGCGCCGCAACCTCAACAACAGCATTGTTATTAGATGCAGACTCAGATGTTGTCGACGCATTATATCAATACGGTATTGACGCTGGGCGAGCCTTTCAGATCCAAGACGACGTCTTAGACCTGACGGTCCCCTCTGAGCAGTTAGGAAAGCAACGTGGGTCGGATCTCATCGAAAATAAAGAGACACTGATTACACTTCATGCACGCCAGCAAGGCGTTGATGTTGAATCGTTACTTGATTCGACAGATGTCGATGCTGTCTCGGAGGCAGCAGTTGATAATGCCGTTGCAACACTTGATGAGGCTGGTTCGATTGAATATGCGAGTGAAACCGCAACTGATCTTATTGAACGGGCAAAAAACCATCTTGAGGTACTTCCGGATAATGATGCGCGCTCGCTTTTGTGCGATATTGCTGATTATTTAATCACACGAGGATACTGAAATCAAACCGCTCACTCGGGTTTTTTGTTTCTCATCTTTTCGAATCTGCTCTTGATTGCGGCTATGACCGTCATTAGATATCATGAGTGATATCCGGATTGTAAGACACAACGTGATATTATCGAACACGACTTCTGACAGTCTGCGGGCTTACCGTCTTCGCCATCTTAAACTCCTCGGACTTCTGTAATCCTTCCCTCTCCTGACCGTCTTCGCTTTGATTTGACTTTGACTTTGACTTTGACTTTGACTTTGCCGTCCTCACCAAGCGAGCAGCACGAGCGGGGAGGGCAGGGGGAGTTGACACACGGTACTCACTCCGTTTGTGTCCAGTTCGGCTCACACATTCATACTGATACTGTCGTCTGTCAGACAATCCGCGTTTGTTTTTACTCGGGAGATTCGAGTGAAATATAATGACTATTGACGATGAGTTACGTGACCGTATTGAGCGGTCTGCAGAAAAACATGCACTTCTCAATGCAGTCAAACACGAGAGCGACGCCGAAGTCGGAGCAATAATGGGTCCGCTCATGGGCGAGAATCCAGAATTCCGTCCACATAGCGATGCGGTTCCTGGAATTGTTAGCGGTGTTGTCTCTCAAATCAATGACCTCCCTGCGGACGAACGTCGCAACCGACTTGAGACGCTTGCTCCAGAAGCCCTCACAGATATCGAGTCTGACGATGACGCTGACACATATGACCTTCCATCACTTCCGGGAGTGAGCGATAATGAACCCATTCAATCGGTTCGGATGCGAGCGGCTCCAAATCCAAATGGTCCATGGCATATTGGTCATGCCCGAATGCCAGCGGTCATTGGAACCTACAGCAATCGATACGATGGATCATTTATCATTCGTTTTGACGATACTGATCCCGAGACGAAACGTCCGGATCTTGACGCATACGATGATATCCTTGAGGATGTCGCCTATCTTGGATTCGAGCCGGATGATGTTATCCGTGCATCTGACCGGCTCGAATTATATTATGAGCACGCACGAAATCTTATTGATGCTGGCGGGGCATACACGTGTTCGTGCTCAGGTGAGCACTTTTCAGAACTGAAAAACGCTGGAGAGGCATGTCCACATCGTGAGAAACCTATCGATCAGACGCAGGCTGAATTTGAGGCGATGATTCACGGTGAGTATTCTGCCGGTGAAATGGTATTACGTGTCCGAACTGATATCGAACATAAAAATCCTGCACTTCGCGATTGGGTGGCATTTCGACTGATCGATACACCTCATCCTCGACCGCAAGCAGCCGATTATCGCTGTTGGCCGATGCTTGATTTCCAATCTGGGATTGACGATCACGAAACGGGTGTGACACATATCGTTCGTGGAATCGACTTACAGGATTCCGCAAAACGACAGCGGTTCGTGTATGACTATTTCGATTGGGAGTATCCTGAAGTCGTCCATTGGGGACATATTAATGTTGATGCGTATGATGTTTCACTGTCAACATCAACACTTACTGAGAAAATCGAGGCAGGCGAGTTGGATGGGTGGGATGATCCGCGTGCACCGACACTGCAAAGCCTTCGCCGTCGCGGAATCAAGGGGGAAGCGATTGTTGAAGCAATGACAAATCTTGGCACATCGACAGCGAATGTCGAGTTATCGATGAGTTCCATATATTCAAACAATCGCAAGCGCATCGATGCCGAGGCAAACCGGTATTTCTTCGTTCGCAATGGCGAAACGTTCACAATTGAGACAGCATCAGAGGACACAACTGCCGGACATCCTCCACTCCATCCGGACACCCCTGAACGCGGCGAACGGACGGTCCCAGTTGCTGATGGAATCACAATTGAGCCCACAGATGTCCCCGCGGATGGCAATCGCGTCTGGCTGAAAGGTTATGCCTGTGTCCGACGCGATGGCAATCGTCTTCGAACAACCAATGATAGTATTGAGGTGGTACGAAATGGCGATGTCGATGTGATCCATTGGGCACCTGCGCCTGAGTCACCATCAGCGATTTCAGTTCGGATGCGAACACCAGACGGTGATATCACCGGGATTGCTGAGCCTGATTTGAGTGATACCGCTGTCGACGATATTGTCCAGTTCGAACGCGTTGGATTCGCCCGTATTGATTCCAGACATGAGCAGACGATGAATGCAGACATGACCGTCTACTGGACACACCCATGAGTCCACAGTAATTGATATACAGTTTCAATGGTTCCTGATGAGTCCACAGTAATTGATTTAACACGACCGATTGAATCCTCGATGCCGGTTTATCCCGCGGATCCACCGGTTGATATCACCACACAGACAAATATTGAGACCGATGGGTATCGCGTCTCGACACTTAGTCTTGGGACACACACGGGGACACATATCGATGCACCATCACATACCGAGCCTGAGGGGGAATCAATGGAGACATTTAGCCTACGTGAGCTCCGATTTCATGCTCACGTCGTTGATTGTCGCTCATTTGAGGCAAATACATTAATCGACCCATCTGTCCTTCCACCGCTCACCGACCCTGCAACGGCTATTGAACTCATTATTTTCCACACCGGATGGGCAGACGCGTGGGGAACTTCAGACATGACTGATCATCCAGCACTCGCCCCTCAAACAGCCAAACAATGTGCTGCGGCTGATGTTGCTGTTGCAACCGACGCGATGAGTCCTGATTTGACTGGCGAAGGTGCGGTCCCTGCTCATCATGCATTATTGGGTGCTGGTCTTCCAATCATTGAAAATGTCTGTAATCTCACAGCACTCCCTTCTGAAACGGTTGAGGTGCTTGTTTGTCCTCTTCGCATCGACGCTGATGGGGCACCAGCGCGTGTGATTGCGTGGTCATGAGTTCCATCGAAAATGAGAATACACTTTAGCTGAATACGGGTGCTAATGCCCCGTCCTCAAGGAACGAGCGAAGCGAGTGAGTAGGGCGGGGATACAGCACCGTCATCAGTTGTTCAGATAGTTCAATCGATACAGCTATTATCCTGCTTGTCGTAATCAATGGGACGATTTCCCATGCTTCTGACGGTGTTCAAGCGCATCAAAAAGCGCGCACTGTCAATTCTAGGCACAGGTAGGGGTGGTTCACTCCGAACCGCCCGTAGAGGGAAATCGCCTGCGGAGTCTGGAATCCCTGTGCCCACGGTGGGTATAAATTCTGACGCAGAAACAGGAAGCGCTGTCCTCACCAAGCGAGGGGTGAGCAGCCCCGAGCGCAGTAGGGCAGGGTAGTTCACTGGAGTCACTCGTCTCCTGCTTTGGGATTATACTTCTGATGTAATTGACTCAGTCGTGAACTGCGCTCGAATGAACAACACTCCATTGAAATTCGAATGAAGATGAGAGAGATGATACCCGAACGATAGCAGTTCGGATCAGTGTGGGGTAGATCGGTTGATCGATTCATATGACTATGATTATTACAAGGGTGAGAAACATACCACTGGTCATCATGACCTGAATAACTGTTGAGGCGAGAACCCCACCTGTTGCAGCAAGAGCAGCCCGGATACTCGCTTCACTATCGGCAGATTGTGCAAACTCAACAACAAAGACAGTGCCTGCAAGTCCGATAAGAAATCCGGCGGGACCTGTAATGAATAACAGACCAATCCCGACGACGACCGCCACGCCAGTCGTTATTGTTGATGCACCACCTATGTGGGCGGCGAGTGCTCCACCAGCAAAGTCAACGACAGCAGTACTAATCCCAACCAGTAATAGCACCGCAACAATACCTACTTGCGGGTCGGTAAATCCGCTCGCCCACCAATACGTCAAAACGCCACTTAGTGAGACGACTGCACCAGGAATAAGTGGTATCACGCTTCCGATCACGCCTACCGCGGCGAGAGCAAGTGCAATCCATCCCCACAGTGAGACTGTCACAACTCTATCTAAATGCCGTTTTGAACTCCCCACATGTAAACAATTTGATTTGATAGTGACTTTCTCCATACATTGAAAAGACAGATCATAGGTCAATACATCGACCAACTCCGACTCCAGTTCCGGGCAAACAGCCCTTAGACGCAATAACCAGGGGTCCTGATTAATTTTTTCAGTTAGTATGAGTACTCCGTTTGGTCGCGAATAGGGCGACGACGGGCACGTTACACCAAAGCAAGGCGAATGTTCACTGTTTGAGGGTACGAAGAGATCGGATACCTCAACCACGCATCAAATATGTTTATGACAGTCGTTGGCAATATGACCGATATTTGGATTTGAAACCACACTCATCTCGAACGCCTGTGTTCGCGTTCGGCTTCAATTACGAAGAAAGACAATCAAATTACCACTAACGGATAAGCGGGTTTTGGACTTTCCCTCAGTCAGTTATTGTGAGAAATCATGATTTCATAACTGAGTGCCCTCCATGATATCCTCATAGGGCGTGTGTCGGTTTCGCACGCGACACCGGCATTGAAAGCGTTTTTATGCAATCCAAGATTAACACTGTCTACAACCTGCACGGGGTTGATGATACTCCTCGCCGTCAGGGACCGATGCGCCGGCGAGGCAGTCGAGCCCGCGAGCAGGGATGGAGAATACCAATGCCAGTTTATGTAGAATTTGATGTGCCGGCTGACCTTGCAGATGATGCTCTTGAAGCACTTGAGGTCGCCCGGGACACAGGAACCGTAAAGAAAGGAACGAACGAAACAACCAAAGCTATCGAACGCGGCACTGCTGAACTTGTCCTCGTCGCTGAAGATGTCTCCCCTGAGGAGATTGTGATGCATCTGCCAGAACTCGCAGATGAGAAAGGAATTACGCTTGTGTTTGTTGAAACACAGGACGAAATTGGACAAGCAGCAGGGCTTGAAGTAGGCTCCGCTGCTGCTGCTATTATCGATGCTGGTGAGGCAGACAGTGATGTCGATGATATCACAGCAAAGGTTGAGGAACTTCGATAAGCGACAATGAGCGCTGAAGAGACCGCGAGTGACTCAACTTCTGCGGAGGTAATCGAGATCGTTGGCAAAACTGGAATGCATGGCGAAGCAATGCAGGTCAAATGCCGCATTCGTGAGGGTTCTAATCAAGGTCGTATCATTACACGAAATGTACTCGGACCCGTTCGCGAAGGAGATGTATTACAACTTCGTGAAACACAACGAGATGCTGACTCAATTGGAGGTCAATAACTAATGGTTGAAACACGAACATGTGATTTTACTGGAGAGGAAATCGAACCCGGAACTGGGACGATGCTCGTCAAAACTGACGGGACAATTCTTCATTTCAAAGATTCAAAAGCCGAAAAGAACTATCGTCTTGGTCGCGAGCCCCGTGATCTAGAGTGGACTGAGGCTGGGTCGACTGGGGACGCAAACGAATGAGTGAGGAAAAGGAAACACCAGCGCATGAACGAACCTTTGTAATGGTCAAGCCTGATGGTGTCCAGCGCGGACTCATCGGTGAAATCATGAGTCGCTTCGAAGACCGGGGACTCACTCTTGTTGGTGCAAAGTTTGTGCGTCTTGACACCGAAATCGCACGCAGCCACTACGGTGAACACGAGGATAAGCCATTCTTTGATGATCTTGTGTCGTTTATTACCGCTGGTCCAGTGTTTGCGATGGTCTGGGAGGGTGCGGACGCAACCCGACAGGTCCGGTCAATGGTTGGTGAAACAGATCCCGCTGAATCTGCTCCAGGAACAATCCGTGGCGATTATGGACTTGATCTCGGTCGAAATGTAATCCATGCATCCGATCATGAGGATGAGGGTGCAAATGAACGCGAAATCGAACTCTTCTTTGATGACTCAGAGCTCTACGCCTACGAGCGGATTGATGATCCGTGGTTGTATGAGTGAGTATTAGCTCATTGAGCTCGTTCAATGGTATGAACCGAAAGCGCGTCATAGAAACAGAAGCTTCCCAATCCTCAAGCAGCCAGTATTAGCTAGCAAGTAAGATGAGGCAGTTCATTTGAACCAACAGACGGTATAACATCGATACCACGAAATTGGGTGCAAATAAAAGATCTTCATGATAACTTCCCGAACCGTTTCTCGACTCAGATGAAATTATTATGAGTTGACACTATAGACCGGTGTTCTTTCAAACCTATTCTCATTCGATTTGAGACACCAGTTTTTTTATTTTGCTCTGTTTCGTCTCAAACATCAATACTCAGAGTATCGACAACAGTTGGCGAGACCCACGACTCAATGCCACGGTGATTTTGTCTGAGTCGTTGGCACTCTGAGTACCGGTTCTCTCTGAATCCACACTGATATTCATTGCACCTGGAACGCCTGTGTGCGCGTTCCGCTTCAATTACGAAGAACGAAAATCAAATTACCAGCAACTATTATGGTGAGTCAACCTGTGATGCAATCGGCGGGTCCTCAACAGCCGGGACCGCGATCTCGCCCGCATCAAGTTCAGCTTCAATTTCACGGGTGGCCTGCACCATATTTGTCATTTTCTTCCGAGCCATCTCCCGCGGCAACAGTTTAAGCCCACAGTCCGGTGAGATTGTGAGTCGCTCGGGCGGGACGACCTCAAGTCCACGCTTAATATTCTGTTTAATCTCTGTCACAGTTTCGACAGTCGCATCATGTGCATCAACAACTCCGAGTGCGAGATCCGGTTCGAACGCAGGTTCAGTAAACACCTCAATCTGCTCATATCCGTCATTACAGAGTTCGACATCAAACTCATCAATCGGGAAGTCATTGATCTCAGGATAGATCCGCGAGTAATCTCCATAGCAGACGTGAAGACCGATCCGAACGTCACTACTGATATTATCAACAATCCGCTCGAGTGATTCACCAACGATTGCATAATCGCCTGGTGTTGTTGCAAGCGCAGGCTCATCAATTTGGATATATCTCGCACCAGCATCGACAAGCCGGCTCACCTCCTCGTTGACGAGTTCGGCTAGATCATACGCAAGATCCGCTTCAGTATCATATGCCTCATTAAACGACCATCGAGCGAGTGTGTATGGTCCTGTAATGGGTACCTTCACCGGTCGGTTTGCTACGTCTGTGGTAAAATTGAACTCATCAACCAGCCATGGCTTGTCGTATTCAACCGCAGAGGTAACCGATGGCTTATTGAAATAATTATGTCCCCACACCTTCACTGGTCCGTTGAATTCATACCCTGGGATTCGGTGTGCAAAGTACTCAACCATCTCCTCACGTCGCATCTCTCCATCAACAACCGTATCAAGTCCAGCACGCTCGTGTTCTTCCGTGATAAGGCGCGCTGCATCATCGTGTGCCTCGGTCAGATTATCCTCATCGAACGTTGATTCTTCATCATCGACAAGATCGTTCGCGCGGTTGAGCCATTTTGGCTTTGGATAACTTCCGACAACGGTTGTCAACAGGAAGTGATCTGCATCATGACTATCCGGACGGAACTGTGCGCGGTTATCGGCGTTACGTGACATTATGCTTCGACCTCCGTTTCTGTTGTGACAGCGGGATTGTTTGTTGCTGCGCCTGCTAACGCGGTAAGTTTTTCACGATGTTTATTTACAGGTAAATAAAACGGTTCAGCACTCGTCGTGAGATAGACAGTGTCAAACTCAGCCGATGGGACCTGATTCTGGAACCAATTTGCACGTTCAGCAAGCGTTTCTGAGGACTGAACAAGTGTATTTTGTCCATCGGCGACACCAAGGGCAATATCCGTGGTAACGCCATATTCAGTCACGTTATAGAGCGTCTGTTCTCGGTCACTTCCGACGATATCAAATCCGAGAGCCGAGACTGATGCATCCATCAAATAAGCGTATGTTTTCTCATCTAACGCGCCGAAGTACGTGTGAACAACAACCTCCGAGTCAGTTGCGTCTGCAACATCCGAGATTGTCTCTGAGACAAGTGGTGCAATTTCATCGTCCGGGGCAGCGGTGACGAGGGATGGCTCAAGCAAAAACAGCGTTTCATGCGACGGCAGTGCTGCAGCCTCCTCGGTGAGTAATTCCCCGATTGCTGAAAGGAACGTTGCGTCATCTTCATAATAGTTGTTCGTAGCAAGGTCTGCGAGTGAATATGGACCAGGAAGAACCGCCTGAAGGGCAGCGTCACCCCCAGAAACGTCAGACCCGGCTTTTATCTCACTCAGCGTCTCCGCAGTTGCTGTTAATTCATCTGCAATATCTCCTGTCGGAGTAAGTTCACCGGTTACCTGCGGATCGCGATAGAAGTTATTGTTATCATAATATCGAATAATACCACCAGTTTCGACGTTCTCATGAATCGTCAGTGGATGTGCAAGCATATCATCCCACCTATGCTGACCGCCGACAATACGGTCAAGTCCCATCTCACATTGCGTTTCAATCGCCTCCGTCCGGGATGTGTTATACACATCACCGATTTCCGCTGACTCATTGCCTGTGATTAAGTCCTCTTTTTGATGACCCTTCAGGTCTGATAACTCCGACTTCGCCCAGTCAGGAAGTGGAAACAGTCCAGGCGATGTCGCTACGTATTCGCTCATCATTCCACGATATGTAATGACAGCGCTTAATATTTGCTAAAGCAATATATATCCGCAGGTTATATCATTGGTGTCTCAGTGCAAGCACCGAGAGTGTTTCAAACGGATATGACTCCTCAATTACGACCGAATAGCTAAATCCAGCTGTTTCAATATATCTCGTCACTGTTTCGTATCCAGTTAACGAGCTTATGATCACCAATCCAATGCCATCAGGGACAAGAACGCGTGAAAGAGAGTCAATAAATGACTCAATTACCTCTCGTCCAGATGGTCCACCGGAGAGCGCACGCTCCATCCAGTCATCCCACTCGGCATCTGGGTCTGTCGGAAGATACGGTGGATTAAACGCAACTGTCTCGAAACTGTTTGTATCGAATGCGGTGAGGAGATCTCCTTGGACAACAGAGATCGGCGTTGTCGTATCATCAGATGATACTGCCCGCTGCGCAGCGGCACGACATGCATGTGGGTTTATATCACTTGCAACGACCTCCGTGACCGCATCAACGTCCTCTGCGGTCGTGACTGCGACCCACCCAGAGCCGGTCCCAACTTCAAGCAAACGCCCACGACCCTGCTCATGGATTGCGTTGGCGAGTAGCGCTGAGTCCTCGGCTGGTTGATACACTGTTGTCTCAATTTCACGCCGCTCGGCGAGTGTCGAATCAATTGCATCGGTATAAGCCTCTTTATCGGTCATTTCCCTTTTTCAGCAGCAATTGTTGCTAATTCAGCGAACTCGCTCGGGGTTAAATCACCAGCTCGCTGAGACAGTAACGTCTCATCGGCGGCATTGACAACTGCGTCAGGAGTGTCAAGCATCGAAATATGTGCTGTATTCCGGATTGCGTTTCGGACCGTTTTTCGCCGCTGTGTAAATATTGCTTTTACAAACCGAAGAAAGAATGTCTCATCTGTCACCGTGTATTCCGGCTCTCGTGGTTCCGCACGGATAAGCGCACTTTCAACCGCTGGTTCAGGTGCAAACGCGGTCGGTGGGACTGTTTCAATTACCTCAACAGCTGCATAATGCTGTGCGCTTACTGATAGTCGACCATATGTGTCTGTCCCAGGATCAGCAGCCATTCGCTCACCAAACTCGCGTTGAACCATCACGATGAGTGGGCACCCAGATGGAAGCAGTTTAAATAAAATCTCTGAGGAGATGCCGTACGGCAGGTTCGAAATACACGTTGTAAATCCTGGAAGCGTCACCTCAAGCGCATCGCCTTCGATAACGGTGAGTCGATCGTCATCGATCATAGCGGTGAACTCCTCACGAAGAAATGCAGCGAGTGTCGAGTCACGTTCCACAACGGTAACAGTGTCACCAACAGCTAATAGTCGATCTGTCAGCGCACCTGTTCCGGCTCCGATTTCGAGAATGTGTGTTGTATCCGTATTCTCTGATATATATGTCGGGATACGATCTAATACTCGGTCATCAATCAGGAAATGCTGATCAAACTCTGGATCGCCTGATACGCCAGCCCGGCGACGAAGAGCATCGGGATCTCGAAAATCCTCTCCATCTAAATCAACAGGGGTAATTGAATCGGAATTGGAGTTGGAGTTGGAGTCAGCCCCAGACCCAGAGGTCGCATCTGTCATTGCACATCATTCCCTGCTGAAGATGCTAAACCTTCTCGTTCCCTCTTAATTCGATGCAATACGCATACCAGTGCTTTCCTCGCTGTCAGTGTCACTCATCAATACACAACATACAGCATTACGTAAACAACATTTCCCAACACGAATGAAATGAGCCATAGTGAAGCGGCAACTCGTCCCACGAGTTTATGTCGAGATTCATAGATTGCCTCAATGGGTCGTGAAAGTGCAATCAATGCCACATAGTATAATAACGGAATACAAATTACTGCGAGAAGAATATGGACTGCAAGCGTTGGCAGATACATATATTGATAAATGACGTCAGGACCGAGGAACTCCGCTGGACCCTTGAGAATCACTTTGTATAAATATAATACAAGAAACATAATAAACAATCCAACTGAAGTCAGCATCATTGCACGATGGCGACGCACATCCCCGCGACGAATAAATCGGACACCCAGTAGAATCGTTATGACTGCCACTGTGCTGATGACTGCATTTACATGCGGAATTAATTCGATGAGTGTTTCTGGAGCTCTTGGGAGTGAAGACTGTGGAATTATCCCAAGAACGGCAGCAAAAACAGCAGCAAGTGAGAGAATCGTCAACACTGCAGTGAGTCCCGGTATATGATTGCGAATACGCAAATCCATATCCAATGAGATGGTCCTCCGCGATTAAACAATACTGGCTGTGACTCTCTGACGCTGCTCGACCGAAAGGAAACTACTATAAATTACCATAAATAAATTTTGCTTGCGTAAGTCGCGATATAACAAGCGTGGGTAGCCAAGCCAGGCCAACGGCGCAGCGTTGAGGGCGCTGTCCTGTAGAGGTCCGCCGGTTCAAATCCGGTCCCACGCATACTTGTGATATTACCTTTCCTCAATTTTTTACACTTGAGAAGAGAAATCATAGTTACCACGACGACGAGCAAGTGACTGTGAATGCAGCCGCCGTCTGGTGACTCTTCAGATTGTCATTGACACAATACAACTGATAACTGATATTTGATATTGCGTCTCTGAGTGCAACTGAGGTTTATATAAACAGAGTGAGTATACCTTGTTATGCCAAAATACTCCACCGGGAGCGGAGGTGGTAGCGGTGACGGTGACAGTTGTGAACTCTGTGGACAATCAACAACGACGCTCACGCAAGCAAACGTTGCTGGTGCCGAGTTGCTCGTTTGTCAAGAGTGTGCACCACACGATGATGCGGGAGCCGGTCCTGGTAGCAACAATAATGAGGAGCGAAGTGATGATGAGCCATCACGAGAGAAACGGGCTGTGCAACAGCATGCACGCATGCATGATCAAGCAACTGGTGATTCACGTCACTGGGAGCGCGAGGGAACGAATTACGAACAAGACCAACTTCCATATCTTGTTTCCGAGTATGGTGAGATTGCGGCGTCAGCCCGCCAAGCTGCCGGGTTTACGATTGATGAGTTAGCAACTGAATTGGACGTCGAATCAGGAGAGATACTCGCAGTCGAGCAAGGTCGAGCAACAAGAGCAGGTATTGGGGGATCACTCATTCGCAAACTCGAATCAACACTTGATGTCACACTTGTTGATGAGTAAGTATGTATTTTATATTACAATAACACGTCGGCGAGGAGTAAATATCTATAACTGATGAATATTCTGTCGGGACAGCGAAACCAACCTGCTGATTATATGTGTCGAAACCACCTCTTTTGATTTAATATTTTGATATCGCGAAGTTGATTTAATCCTGGCTAAATTGTCACATATGCAAACCCGCGCTCCAGATGATCCAACTGTGCGTGAGTTTACTGCGACTGTCACAGGGATTGACGGGCAGACAGTGACGTTAGATCATACATACTTCTATGCTGAAAGTGGTGGGCAGCCACCGGATATCGGGACGCTTGATGACATCTCAGTGACTGATGTCCAATCAACAGGTGATGTTGTTGAACACACACTCGCATCGACACCCACGTTTGAGGTCGGTGAGGACGTAACCGGTGTCATTGATGATGAGTTCCGCACCTATTGTATGCGCGCACACACTGCGAGTCATCTCATCTATGGTGCTGGTCGTCGGATTCTCACTGATCTTGGCTATGGGGGATTTGGCATTGATTCTGAAAAAATTCGTGTTGATTTCACGACAACCACATCTATTAACGATGAAACACTCATTGAATTAGAACGATTGACGAACCGTGCTATCTGGGAAAGTCGCAATGTAACGTGGGAGACAGTTCCGACGACTGAGGCAACAGCACGTGAGGATGTTGCATTTAATACAAAAACCGAGGAGGGCGTGATGAGTGATGCCGACTCTATTCGAATTGTTGAGATTGATGGATGGGATGTCGCTGCATGTGGTGGGACACATGTTGCGAACACCAATGCAGTTGGACCTGTAACAATTCTTGATCGATCAAATCCAGGTGAGGGGATGACACGTGTTGAATTTGCTGTCGGACCAACAGGAATTGATCGGCGAGCGACACAACATCGTGCACTTCGTGAAACAGCAATAGCCTTAGAAACGAGTATCACTGATCTGAGCGACCGGGCGATTGCGCTTCGCAATGAACGTGATGAACTTGAGTCACAAGTAAACGACTTAGAAGCAAAAATAATTGATTCAGCAATTGCTGATTTCGACTCCATCCAGACCGATACAGCGGTCTGGCGTGTTGGATCAATTACAGAGATATCCGTTGCTGCAAACGACGCTGGAGAGGCAGCAAAGCGGGCTCTTGAGTCGTCACCCGGTATCGACGATAAAAAACCACCTCATGGTTCAGTTATTGCCATTGTTGGCACCAGTGAGCGTCCATTTGTCGTCGTTGCTGCTGATGATGCGAGTGACGTCAATGCTGGTGCAGTGATTGATGAGCTCACAGATAGATATGGTGGTGGGGGCGGTGGTGGACCATCGTTTGCGCAGGGTGGTGGACTCGATACGTCAGCTTCGACGGTTCGATCGACGCTTCGTGAGTGGGACCAATCATCACCGTGATGATGATATCACGTCTTGATCAGATTTTCAGGAGCTAATAATTCTATCATATTTGATATCGAATAACTGCATCAACAATGCCGATCGTCTGACCAACGCCGACAAGTGCAAGCCCAGCGAATGTGAAAGTTAATTCGCCATTCCCGATGAAGTAGAGCACCATCCCGGCAATCGAACTTACGGCGGCACCAAATGTCGTTATCGGCACTGCACCTGACCGGCGACCTGTATCAATAAATCCGATTGCGGGAAGAAGCATCCATCCGCCGAGTGAAATACTAAGGAGACCACGATTGGGTGGCGTCGAAAGCAATCCGAATAACCCAATAACTGTCACAATAAATCCGATTGCGACGATAATCCACCATGTCCGAAGGGCGCCGGAGCGCATATCACTCCAAGAAAACACGACAAAGCCAGCTAATATAATAGCCATCACACCATGAGCGATTGTCAGTGCTTGGAAAGATACATACTCCGCGTGTGCAGCACCAACAACAACCCATGCGAGCGGAACAAAAAGTGCTGGACCATTCGCACGGACACGCTGAAACATGATTGATACCACACAGGGCAGTTGCAAGAATCTTCATCTCTACTCGGTCAGATCGATGATCGGTGATGAATCGTTTAGCTGACTGCAGGCGGTAACTCCCCTTCTCAAAGAGTGACCGAAGGGAATAAACAAAGGATATACTACCGTTGATGGCGTCGGAGATGACACTAGACGGATTTTTTATCAAACCCCTCGCGGACGCTCTCATAGTGGATTCGATTCGTTATCACAACTTCGAGTCTGAAAGAAAGGATAGACATGGCGGGGTATGCCATCACATCAGCACCGACGAGGACAATGAAGAGGAAAAACGGTCCAAATACACGCCTGTGAGGATTACATTATGCCCGCATTCAGACTCACTGTGCTCACTGTCACGGTCACAGCTAGCTTATCAGGCGTGTTTGATGTTCTATTGTGGATGTGGGTGTGGGGTCAAGATTGAAATGGGATCGTGAGATATCATTTGACGGACTGTTAGATGACATCTGACACCGCCGTGAGGGTAGAACCTGAGGACATATCTCAGATACATGGAGCGACCGCCTCAGCGGCGAGCGAGCCGGGTAAGGGAATCCAGATAGTATATCTCAGGATCGAGAGAGAATACTGTCATATGTATCTGTGTACAGGCGGTCGAGGCGACTGCCCCCGGGGTGCGTTCACTGTGGGCACTGGACGGTTAATATTGCTAAATGTTACTCTGTTTTTTCGCAAGATTGTCGCTTCCCCCGCATCATACGTCGTTCGCGACAGTAGTGGCTCGCTGCTTGAAGAAGGCGACCCTGGCTTGAAAACGTTGAATTCAATCTCTGATTGAGACATTTCGGGTATCAGCAGCCAATATTATGACCACCGTTTGTGCACGAGACTACACTCACGGGAGTTGAACACTCAGTTACGTATATAATAAAGCAATCAAGTCATCAATGACGGCTACAGTGATCGCGTAAGCATCTTACCCCACTGATTACATCCATGGCGGTCGTAGAACGCACGAGCACGATCATTTTTCGGATCAACATCTAATACAAGCCGATTCACTGGTAAGGTCTGTTTACGTGCAGTCGTCAGTATCGCCTCAAACAGTGCATCGGCGACCCCCTCGCCACGATAGGATGGACTGACGTATAATTCGTTGAGTACGGCTGCATCCCAGATAAATCCGAATAATTCTGGCAGTAAAAACGCGTACCCGGCGAGTGTCTGTGTCTCAGCCGTCCTTGTGTGGCTCTGATTACCACTCGGTTCATCAGTCTTCTCAATCTCAGTGCCATCATGCATCTCTGTGTGGTCATCGATCACAGCAACAGCGATACATCCCGGATCGATCCTGACGCAGTAATTGACCCACGCCACCCATCGATCATGATATATTGTTGTTAATTTTGAGTCGTATATATCGGCTTTTTCAGAGTCTCCAGTCTTAGCGCCGAGTTCACGTTCAAAGGCCTGCTTGCACTCCCACAGTGGCTGTTCATCAGCAAGTTGTTCGTATGGACAAATCGAGATCTCCGGTGGGCAGTTCATCAGTACCAGTTAGTCATTTGAGTTGGATTTATGAATACGATGTGATTGACTGAAGAACCATCGTGATGTATCAACAGGTGATAATAAAATTTGCAGACACTGTTACTTCGTCATATTTTGGACTGTCTCACGCTCTGCGCGCTCATGTCGGGCACGGTACAATCGAAGTGACGTCACGGCTGTCGCGAGCGGAAGGAGCCATCCTCGAAATCCCGTCATTGCAACTGGAAAAATCCGCTCAACTTGTGGTTGCTCCGATTCGGCATTCCCTGAGTCAGTGTCTGCCCCAAGTGTCGGTTCTGCATCGATCACAGTCCGAAACTCAAAGTTCTGCGTTGTCCGCGACTGTGTCGCATCCGATGACGTTGATGACTCAATAAACGTCTGTACCCACCCACGGTCTGTCGAATATAGTAATCGTCCATCGACTGTCATAAATGCGTCATGGAACGGATAAAATACATTTACTCCTCCTACGACCAGATCAGGAACAATTCCGGCTGCAAACATACAACCGACGGCAAGAAACGACATTCTCACTCCAGTGTCATTATATCGCTGCCGAAGTATTGATGATTGCCGCCACCGTGTTTCCCAGATTAATCCAATTATGAGCAGGGCTGGGAGGACAAATGTGTGTCCAACGGCGCGATGGGCGCCAGAGAACACCACTTCAAGTGCAACATCAAGATCCGGCAGTGCTGTTGCCCCAGCAATGATCAATACGCGTCGTCCAGTAAATTGGTCTCCAAGAACCCCGGCTGCAAGCAATAATCCAAGGGAAATATGAACGAGTGTTGATGGCACACCTATTTTTCTGATGTACACAGGCTTGAGCATTCGTCCGCCGTTGAGTCCAGTATATGATCTGAAATGAGTTATGAGATACCGAATCGAATGGTCGATACCCTTTTTCAGTACTCAACAGCAATGATTAGCAGATGCACGTGAACAACTCACAAGAGAGGTCACCCGGATGACAACTGCGACTCCGCGGGACGATCTGGCTCGGCGAATCGCCGGTGAGGTCACACTCAGCAATGACCCTGGCGCGACACTCCGCAAATGGCGCACGGATTTCGATATTTCACAGACGACGCTTGCTGATCAACTCGATGTGTCCTCATCAGTAATCTCAGATTATGAAAGTGGACGTCGGGAAAGCCCAGGAATCGGTGTCGTTCGACGGATGGTTGAAGCACTATTAGATATTGATGAGGCACGTGGTGGTGGTCGTATCCGACAGTATGCGCGTGTTATCTCCGCTGGATTTGAAAGCGATATTGTTCAAGATCTCCGAGAATATCCAACAGCAATCCCACTTGAGACATTATATGAGGCGATGGGTGCGACCGAAATTGTCCGTGGCGATCATGACCGCATCAGTGGACATACAATCATTAATAGTATCGAAGCAATCACTCGTCTTTCGTCTGAGGAATTTTACAGACTGTATGGACAGTCCACCTCGCGTGCACTCGTCTTTACAGGCATCACGCGTGGTGAATCTCCCCTCGTCGCAATGCGTGTCGTTAATCCAACCCCGAATGCAGTTGTGCTTCATGGAGTTACTGAGGAGGAACTTTGGGAACATGCCCCAGCGCTGGCGACGATTGATGGGTTCTCGCTTGCATTTTCAAATCGCGATCTAGAGACGATGATTGATGATATCCGTCAGTTACTCTGAATCCCGATCAAAACGACCGAAAGTCACAATCCTGATGCTGATGCTGGTTAACTACCTAAAAAATAAAAGTTGATTTATTGATTAACTAGCCGGCTAGCCAATTGGAAGGCTTGGGATTCATACCGATATGTCCGTGAAGGTCGGAGTCGGAGTGAGAGTCAGGATTGCTCCATTCCAAGCATAATAATCCCAACCCCGTGTTAGCTGCTGTGACAGGGTGTTAGCAGTTGTTGGTAATTTGATTTCTGTATCCGAAGTGGAACGCGCCACCGAGCGTTCTAGTCGAAGTTAGTGTGGTTTCGAATATAAACACTGATCATATTGCCAACGACTGCTGGGGGACAATGGTCGTCCCTCTAACTATGTGCTCACTCGATATACTCATACCGTCGCTCGCTCATCCGTCCCCATCCGGTAAACACGAACTCTGATTCGGGCGTGGTGAATGCCTCAATCTCAGTATCTTTTTCATGATTATGCACATCATGAACGCGTTCATACTCCTCAAATGAAAGATCATATCGAGCCTCAAGTTGACTTTCAACACTTACCGGTGTAATTGCCTCACGCCACTCCGGTTGTACAGTCTCAGCGTGAATTTCTGCCTGCGCACCTGACCCATACGATGCAACAAGGAGCTTTTCGCCGGTGAGATCACGATTTGCGTCTGCGGCTGCAATTAGTGTCGAAAGACGTGCGACATGTACTGAACCTGTATACCAGTTTCCGACCATCCGGGCAATGTCGACTGTTGGATCAATTGCCGCTTCATACCACTGTTGATATGTGTCTGTTTCTTTGAGTTTATCCATATACCCACGAATCGCCTCCTCATACGCCTCTCTTGAGACAAATTCTGATTCTCGTGGTTGGGTTCCGATTTCACTTGCAAGTGCTGACTCGACGTCGGTTCCTCGTGAGATATGTCGAAATCCAAGAAGTGCCGCTTTTCGTACCATCCCTGGGAACGGTGTGTGGAATGGGACGTAGGCGAAATCATCAGGATGAGTATCGTCGGTGATTGATTCATAATCTTCGAGCGCTTCCCGCATCCGTGCAAGATACACCTGCATCGATCGTTTCCCATCAACACTTGGGAACTGTTGATTCGGCTTGAGGAAATCTGTCTCATCAGCACTCCCGAACCCTTGCTCAGCCGAAAGCGCGACAATGTCTGGATCTGCATCAATGAGCATTGCAACTGCGCCTGCGCCCTGCGTTGCTTCACCAGGGTCACCTCGCTCGTATAATGCGGTATCTGTTGCGATGACTAATGCAGCGCGACCGCGATTACGTCCGGCACGAATCCAGTTGTATGCATCATCGATACTCTGGGTACCGGAAACACACGCAAACTTCCGTTCTCCCTTATTGGCATGATGAAAGTCCTCTTCATACACCTCTTCGAGACAGCCTGCGATGTATGTTGATACTGGCTTAGAGTTATCAAACGCTGACTCCGTCGCCACATCGATCCGACCGATATCATTCGGTGTGAGCCCTTTCCGGTCTAATAGCTGTTTAGCAGCATTTGCTCCCATCGTGACGATATCCTCATACACATCAGGAAGTGAGGAATGCTCAACGCCCAGTCCCTTGGTATATTTCGCTGGATCCTCGTCTTTCACAGGTGCGAACGTATTTGGAAGGTCAAGTCGTAACTTGCCACTCCATAATTCAATTCCATCAATACCAACAGGTGTCTGTGACATATCCCTAATATCACTGGCTCGGTATTTGGATTTGTCGATAATAGATACGTTGTCTGTCGAAAACAAGTCGATACAAATCCGTAACGATTATACAAATCTGAAGTTCAGTCCCGAGACTGCCTCTATCAGAATCAACCACAGTACGCAGATAATCTCCAAGTAAGTCACCATTATCTCGTTATCTTCGAATAAAACATGAACTATCTATACTCACGTTACGTCTGAACAGCATCACTCACACAGATTATCCAACGGATATACAGGACAACTACCGAGCATACTTGGAAACAGAGAATATTTGACCAACCGAGGCTGAGTGTAACACTCCTCGTTAGTCTTCTTCAACAACCTCGGGATCACTCATTGCACTTTGAAGACTATCAAGCCCGTTAACCCATTCAGAGACAAGCCCATATTCGATTTCATCAACAACAGTCACATCAAGCTCATCGCCTGCGATAATTCGCGTTCCCGCTTGAACGAGGTATCCAAGGGCGGCATCGACATCTTCATCCGCCTCAGCGTCTGCAGCAGCCTCGACATACTCAGTTAATGGTGCTGACTCCGCAGTTCCTCCGAGAATATACTCCTCAGCAGCATAGAAAACACAGACCAGACTCGTTTGCACACCATCAACAAGCATGATCTTATCCTCAGAGGTTTCTTCTGCGTTAAATTCTGGCTCTGCTAATACGATTTCGCGAACTCGCTCAAGTTCATCAAGTGCTGCTGATTGATCAAGCTCGTCCTCTTCAAATGCTGAAACGATTTTTGCAATGGCAATTGCAGCATCATCTTGTAAATTCAACAGCAATCGTGCAGAGTCCTCATTCTCTGGGTCTAAGTCCTCTTCCTCAACACGTGAAAGCCAGTTCTGCCACCGTTCTTCGGTATAATATGTCTCCTCAGCCTCAGTCATATCTTCATAATTCCGGTCGGTACTCAAAGACCTTTCTTGTCGTATGCAGACACTAGCATCACATTCGATGAACTGAATCACCGCAATCTTTCACAGACTGAAAGAGGTATCGCGGTCATCCCATCAGAAACTGAACGACACCACCCTCTCTGCGTGTCAGAATCTGAGTGAATCCGCACACCGTGTCTGATGATTTATCAGTTGTTGGGACTGTGATTTCTGTCTCCGAAGCGGAACGCGCATACAGGCGTTCCAGATGAACCGTCTGAGTGTGGATTCAGATATACACAGTGATCATATTACCACCGACTGTTATTGATAAAGTCGTTTAGATAATCGGGTGCGTCTGATGTCGTGGATGGAGAGCACGTCGTCGAAACAGGAAGCCCTACTCTCACCGGAGCCACGCCAGTGGCTGAGTCGGTGGGGTGGTTCAGGAACGTTACGAGACCGCTGACTCTGTATCAATTCCGTAGATCATCTTTGGCGTCTCAATATGTGCTTGCTCAATCGCGGTATCATATCCGTTTTGCTGTAACCACCTAACACGCCGAGGCACAGTCTTCGGTCCGAGGACTGCCCCCGGTCGATCAGGATCATCAATAAAATCTGTCTCCATTAAAAATGGCTTCTCCTCAATTGCCGCAGTCTCCAATCGGTCTTTCTCTGACATGACGCTTGGCGTCGGTCCGGCAAGCGTTCCACCCGCATAATGTTTGACAACCCGCTGTGCCGGAACCCCGCGGTCCTCGGCCCACGCGGCAACATCAGTAAGATCATTTGTCGCTTCTGTGTGTAATTGCACAGCACAATCAAGCTCACCACCGAGATGAAAAGCGTGCTTCATGACACGATTTGAGGCTGTCCATACTGCCTCAGAGACATCATAATGTGGTCGTCCGGATTTCAATGCCAGTGCGGTGTCATCACGAACATATGACGCTGCGCGGTCAAGTCCAGCACACATTAACTCTGCTGCTGTCTCGGGCTCGTATGATCGTTCATCAACCAACCGAGAAATCAACCCGGGATGAACGCCCAAGACCGGCCATGCCTGTCCTGGAAGCATCTCTGATGCGGTCTCAACGATATCAATTGTCGTCTGAAAGACAGTGTCGAAATCCGACCCACACGTCGGGTCAACACCAAGGTGCCAGGACGGTTTATTCACAACAAGAAGATGAGTCCCACCAACTCGGGTAAAGTCTTTGACGGCGTCGAACCCCTGACCATGCTCTGGGTCAAGATGAAGGTGATTATCAAGTACCGGTGTTTCCAATGAATCCATATTTAGTAATGTCTATGCGTCTACTTAATTATCATATCCAACGAATGTCGGGGTATCATCTGTTGTCTCTGCATTCGACTCTGAGTCCACCTTCGAATCTGCATCTTCGCTCATGTTGGTGTGTGATTCCGCTTGTTCAGCGACACTCTGGTCCTGACTCTGATTTGCTTGATGCGTTATATTCCCTGTCTTCGCGTCGTGTGCGGTCTCACCCTGATACTGACCTTGTGAGTATGCGGCAGTGTCTCCCTCCCTGTGCTCGCCGAGAGTTATCTGAGTTGTTGCTGCGTTCCGGAGGGCATCAGAACGTCCATCCACCCCTGGCGCAACGACGACTGTTTGTTGACCATGATCGTTTGCAACTTCAATCGCAGGCTTAAAATCGGCGTCTCGGGAGACAATTGCGATGATATCAGCCTTGTCTGTTACGGCGGCTCTTGTGAGATCAACGCTTAATCTGACGTCAACATCGCTACTTGTGACAATAACTTCAAACCCTCGTGCTTCTGCTGCCTGAATCAGCCCTGACGGTGCATGCTCATCAAGATACAGTCGTCTCATTGCAGGGTGCCCAAACTGCTCTCCTGCTATTCGCACATCGTCGAGATCAACATCGAATTCCTCACGAAGCACGTTTGGTCCATCGACAAACAAAGCAACAGACCGATTTAATGGATCATAAAGCCGCCTGAGGATGCTCATGCAAGCTACTTATATCGGTAGTTGCATAATATCGCTGGTGTGTAATATCGAACATGGCACTCATACACTTTCATCTGAGGATATCGCACTGTGAAACGTAACCTACCACACTCTATTCGCCTTCGGCTGCGGTGCTTGGTGTGGACGGGGAGTGAGCCTAAGGAAATTAAATAATGCTACCGTATCCTCAGTTAGTCATATGAGCGATGTGATTTCGGGTCTTGAGGGCGACCTTCGATCGAATGGAATCAATGTGGAAGCGATTGAGATTACTGATACGCTTGTCAGTGTCGTCTATCTTACTGCATTTCCTGGCAAATCAGTCAATCATCAAGAGATGGGTCGCGCCTTACAAACATTCATTGATGCAATTGAGATTGATGAGTGGGATCCGGCGCGTGTTGAGGCAACCGTATTGCGACATGCAGACGATGTACAAGGAACATGGTATGTCAATGCTGAGTGGTTTAATCAGTATCAGAATTACAACATCGATGGGACTGAATTCTCTACATGCGTTATCAATACGCTTGATGCAACTGAACCCGAACCTGCAGTTGATTTACTCGCGAGTGATGACTCACAGACAACGACTGACACTCCAGCAAAATCAAACGATGAGGAGAGCAAGTGACATCGTCTGACTCAGCACATCACTATATCGCCGATGTCGCTTCAGAGACGGTTCCATCTCGATATGTATTCTCGACAGTCACGATGACATTTATGAGCGATGACATTGCTTGTCGTGGTACACTTTATCGACCCGACCGCCCGAATGATCCAGCGTTAATCGTTACTGCGAGCGGTCTCCCTGGTGGAAGACATATTATCTCTAATGTATATCCGAAACGCCTCGCTAGTGCTGGATATGCAGTGTTTGATTTCGATGTTCGATATATGGGTAACAGCGACGGCACCCCACGAAACCACATTGACCCTGCAGCGCAACGTGATGATTGGAAAGCGGCTCTTGCTGGACTTCGCGCCCGAGCGGATATCGATACGTCTCAGTTAATCTTATGTGGGATTGATCTTGGCTGTGGTGTTGCAGTATCTGTTGCTGCGAGTGATACTGATATCGACGCCGTGATTGGAATGATGCCAATCAAATCTGGTCGTTCGTTTCTTGATTCGCAGTCCCGACGATATCGACTTCGTGGATTTATTCAGGGAATTCGTGATAAATTCCAGTCGGTGTTCACCGACCCACATACGATCCCTGTGTATGATACTGATGCGTTTTCATTGATCGACGTATCGACATCATATCTATCTAATTCGGTAACTCAAGCAGAAACAAACACAAAGAACATCTCACTCCCCGCACGCTCGTTTTTCACCCTCTCACGTGATACTGTTAGATCACACGTCACCACTCCAACCGTCATTATATGTAATACAAATACAAACGACACGATTAGCGCACCGGACTCAGCTTCATCAATGGCTGCTGAGATGGCTAATGCAACCGTCATCGAACTCCCGTTTACTCATGTTGAGTTGGCTGATCAGCCTGCTGCCGATACTGTTGTTGCACATATTGATGCATTTTTGTCATCAACAGTTGAGTCATCATCCTCCAGCGTTTAGCAGTCGTTTGAACTTTGACAGCTGCTTGTCCACAAATCTGTACTCATCAGACTCAAGACGCCAGTTTTTGCACCTACTCGATTCCGCTTCGAATACCGAATCATAAGCATATTTCCACAGATCATCGTGTTTGTGCCAGCGGCAAATCCGACAATCGGCAGGTTAATCAGAATCAGTGTCGGTACTGATAGTTGAATTATTCCGAGTTAATTCGGAGAGCCGAACAATCCCTTGATATCGAATCTCCTTCCAAAGCGCGTCAGTAAAACAAAAAGCCACAGGTCAGTTGACCCGGGGGAATAGACAAATGGAGGAATTCTCCTGACTGTCGCCTATCATATCATATGATATCATATTCTGTTATATCATACTCTATCAATATAATGAGACTTCAGTCGTTACGATTCAGCATCTGTAAGTGGCACAACAGCAGTTGGCCGATCCGTTTGTAATAAGATAGATTGTGCAGTTGACCCGAAAACAACCTTTGCCGTCGGCGTTCGTTTTTGCACCCCGATAATAAGTTCATCGGCATTGACATCCTCAGCGTGTGTTAGAATATCTACGTCGGGGTCATTGCCTCTGACAAACTGATGGGTTTCAATCGTTGCTATTGCACCAAGTCGTGATCTGATCACCGACAGTGCCTCCTTACCATCTCGTATCTCTTGAGACCCCGTTTTATCACTCCCATAGAGTGAATTAATTGCATGGACTGTATCAGAGTCTTCAACTCGAGTGATGAGATAATCACATAGCCGCGCACTCGTATCGACGTGGTCTGTTGCAAGAACGTATACTGTCATCTCATTTGATAATGCTTCTAATCATAAAAAATACTTCATACCTCAACTATACTGATAATTGATATCTCTTCGCGACGATAAGAGCCAATGCAGTCATCAGATATCCCACCAAACGAATCAGTGAGAAACACAACTTCACTTCCAGTTCCACTTCCGGTTCCACTCACAGTCTTCGTTTCATCTTATCTTCATTCGACGGTCAAGACAGGTTGAGTGTCGGAGACGGAGATGGAGACGTGGACATGGACATTGACGCTGACGTGGTTATGTTCTTGTTTTGTAACGAATTAATCCATAATGATACTTACCGAGAAAGCACACTGCATTAGAGTGAACTGAGTAGTGCATGTCAGTCTCAGTTCATATCCATCATCTGCAGACATATTTGATAGTCAGTCGTTTTATTGCTCTGACGGTCTTAAGATTCTATATGAACACAGTCTCGGATCTCAGTGACATCGATGGGTCATCCGTCGTCGTCATTGGTGGCGGGTTTGGCGGACTTTCGACGGCTTGCTATCTTGCCGATGCGGGTGCGGATGTCACGGTTCTTGAGAAAAACGAACAACTTGGTGGACGCGCAAGCCGACTTGAGGTGGATGGATTCAAATTTGATATGGGTCCATCCTGGTATCTGATGCCTGATGTCTTTGAGCGATTTTTCAACTATTTCGATCGTGAACCAAGTGAGTATTATGAGCTCACACGGCTTGATCCTCACTATCGAATCTTCTTCAAAGATGGCGACCGTGTTGAGATGGTTCCTGACCGTGAGCAGAATCGAGAAGTCTTCGAATCGTATGAACCCGGCGCTGGTGACCGATTTGATGAATATCTTGCAAAGTCGAAAAAGAATTACGAGGTTGGCATGGAACACTTCGTATATGAGGATCGGACTGAACTGTCTGATTATGCCGATTGGGATGTCATTAAAAACGCTCGTGGGCTCTCATTGATTGGGTCGATGCAAGATCATGTTGAGCAATACTTTGATCATCCAAAACTCCAACAGATTATGCAGTACACGCTTGTGTTTCTTGGCGGTGCCCCAACAAACACGCCAGCACTGTACAATCTCATGAGCCATGTTGATTTCAATATGGGCGTTTATTATCCCGAGAATGGGGTTGGCGGTGTTGTAGACGGAATTGTTGACCTTGCAGATGAGTTGGGTGTGACATTCCACACAAATGCACCTGTCTCAGAAATTCGCGGTCGAGAGGGAGCATTCGTCACTCGAACAAAAACTGACGCAGAGTTCTACTCTGAGTATGTTGTGAGCAATGCTGATTACCGACATACTGAAATGGAGCTTCTTCCGCCAGAAAAACGACAGTATGACGCTGATTATTGGGATTCACGGACATATGCACCATCGGCATTTCTACTCTATCTTGGTGTTGAAGGCGATGTTGGCGACCTTGCTCATCACTCGCTTGTACTTCCAACAGACTGGGATGATCACTTCGAACAGATCTTTGATGACCCAGCTTGGCCTGCGGATCCGGCATATTATCTTTGCGTTCCGTCACAAACTGATGATGATGTTGCACCTGATGGTCACTCAAATCTGTTTGCGCTTGTCCCAATTGCAGCCGGACTTGAGGACTCTGAAGAACAACGTCAGCGCTATCGTAATCTCATCTTAGATGATATTGCTGAACATACAGATGTCGACCTCCGTGATCGGATTGTCGTTGAGCGGTCATTCTGCGTTGATGACTTCGCAGACCGATATAATAGCACCGCTGGAACAGCGCTTGGACTCGCTCATACACTTCAACAAACAGCACTCCTTCGCCCTGGGCATCATTCCTCGGCTGTTGATGGACTGTACTTTACTGGTTCATTCACCACGCCAGGAATTGGCGTTCCAATGTGTCTCATCAGTGGGCAACTGACTGCTGAAAAAATGGCGGACCAGGTAGCTTGATGGACTGAGTTGACCGTGCAGACAGATATTGACACAGACACACCCAATCGCGACGTGCTTGGACGCGTCTGGTACTTACTAACCCTTTCGCGACCTCGATTCTGGCTTTATCTTGCTGGACCAATCGTCGTTGCTGTCGCTTTTGGAGCAACATCTGTCTCGGAACTATTTTTACCAGCAAATATCGTGTTCTTTGCATACTTTCTGTTTCCTGCGAACGTGTTCTTATATGGGGTTAATGACGTATTTGACGCCGATATTGATGTTGTCAATCCAAAAAAAGAAGGCAGGGAGACTCGCTGGCAAGGTGATCCAGTCGTAGCAGCGAGTGTTGTTGTGACAACTGCGCTCGGTCTGGTGATATTTATTATTGCTCCCCGAGTGGCATGGCCATATCTGATTGGATTCTTTCTCCTTGGATTCCAATACTCAGCGCCGCCATTACGATTTAAAACAACGCCAATTTTTGACTCACTCTCAAATGGACTTTATATCCTTCCGGGTGCGGCCGCATATGCGACTGTGACTGGGACTCAACCCCCACTTGCGGCTGTTGCCGGTGGATGGCTTTGGACGATGGGTATGCATACCTTTTCAGCGATTCCAGATATTGAGCCCGATCGTGAAGCTGGGATTCAAACAACAGCGACATTTCTCGGCGAACCCCGGGTTTATGCATACTGTCTTTGTTGCTGGCTTGCGGCTGCGGTCTCTTTTGCATTCATAGATAACCGCATTGCGCTGCTCTTACTCGCATATCCAGTGATTGTGTTCGCAATCTACTGGTCTGACATTGCTGTTGATCGAGCATACTGGTGGTATCCCGCGGTGAATACGCTTGTTGGCATGCTTCTTACGATGGGTGCGCTTTGGAGGCTCCTCTATGGGTGAGCGCTCTCAACTCCTTGATCAGATACCGCGTAATCGACTTGATTGGGAAGCGCGACTCGATCAACTCATTCGAGACAATCGATTCACGATCTCTGTCTTCTTCCCGCTCAACGGTATTGTTCTCCTTCTTGGGAGTGCTGAAGGATTGCTTCCAGAACCATTGGCATTCAATGGGCTGTTGATTCTGTTTGGAACGATTGTTATGCGATCACCGCTCCTGATTGCAGCACTTCCACTGACAGACCGACGTGCAGCAGCATCCGTCGGCGCATTGACAATCTATGCATACGCAATCGAGTACACTGGCGTGCATACGGGATTCCCATATGGTGAGTTCTTCTATGGTGTTGATCTCGGTCCGATTATTGCTGGTGTTCCACTCGGGCTTCCCGTGTTTTTTGTTCCCCTCGTAATGAATGCATATCTGCTTTGTATTCTCCTTCTTGGCACACGAGCTGAACATACCCTTACTCGACTTCTGACCGTTATTACGACCGTCTTACTGATGGATATTATTCTTGACCCAGGTGCTGTTGCACTTGGATTTTGGGTATATCCAGATGGCGGGATTTTCTATGATGTCCCAGTGTCAAACTACGCTGGATGGGTTCTCTCTGCGACGATTGCTGTGCTCGCACTCGATTTTGGGTATGACCGCCATGCTCTACTCCAACGTGTTGATGAGTGTGCGTTTATGCTCGATGATCTTGTCTCATTCATCATCCTCTGGGGTGGTATCAACGCGTGGTTTGGCAACTATATTCCCACTGCATTTGCAGTTGCCTTTGCCATTGGTCTTCTCAGAGCAGAGCGATTTGACACCAAACTCTTGCGTCCATCATAATGATTCCAGCTCAACCTGTAAGTTGAGTCGGACATCATACTTGATCTCAAAGGCTATGAATGTCCGATGGCGATAGATATGTGCTCAGCGTGAGCTTTCCTGATCATTGTACAGTCGCAGTCGCAGTCGAGTGGTAGTAACGGTGATATTTACATTCCGAGTTAAAATCAAAGTCGTGGTCGGATAATCCTAACCTCAACAAGTATCTCGTTTTTTACACGGTCATGGTCATGTCGATACATTCTTGCATCAATGAGGCTGCAACAATTTACTTATCAGGCGTGTGAGAATGTAGTTTCTGCTCGCGACCGACCCGCTGTGATCTCCAAGCACTATCATTCATCAGATCTTCTCGTCACTCACCGCGTGTAAAGTGCCGGACAAGATTTGAGAACCGCTGAGTGACAAATTCAGTCCCGATTGACCACCCACGACTGCGCTCACGCTCACGCTCGCGGGGCGCATCTGGGTCTGTCTCATCAATATCTTCATCTCCGTCAGGATACGGCACCACGCTCACCCGTCGAAAAACGGTCACAGGATCAGGCGTTAGCGCCCAATACATTCGCGTCTTTATGAGTAACCAGAGTTTGCGCGGTGTTGATAATGATGGTGTTGTCGAGAGGACATCATAATCGACGCGCTCAATCGCACGATGATGATCTGCGTATAAAATTGCCGCCAGTAAGACAGCGAATTGACAATCTTCGGGAAGATATTGGATTCCTCTTACCCCCTCGCGATAGAGTGCCTCTGTCCGTTGTTGTTCATGCTGTATTACTGCTCGAACGTTCTCATCAAATTCAAGATTGAGGATCTGTGATGTCGAGACGTCATATTGTTGTAATGTTTCCTGTGGTAAGTAAACTCGATCGCGCTCTTTGACATCCTCACCAACATCTCGAAGAAAATTCGACATTTGGAATGCCTCACCAAGCGCTGTTGCGTGTGGCAGTGCCGTCTCAGCGTTCTCAGTATCCATAATTGCTGTCATCATCCGCCCAACGGCGGCAGCAGACCCATCCATGTAGGTCTCAAGATCGTCATATGTCTCATACTGGTCAGTGTCGACATCTGCCAGCATCGCATCGATAAAGACGTTCACATCATCATCTGGAATATCATAACTCTCACATAGTTCGGCGAATGCTGAAAGCACTGGATCGTCTGTCGGCTCTTTACCAAGTGCCTGTCGTCGAAGTTCTGCCAGGCGTTCACGCTGCTGTGGTGGGGGAGCAGCATCTGTAGCATCGACTACCTCGTCTGCAACGCGAAAGAATGCGTACAGAACGTACGTTGCATGTCGAACCCGCTCCGGGAGTACCCGTGTCGCGAGGTGAAATGTCTTTCCCGTGCGCTTTTGAATCGCCTTGCTCCGTTCGATTTGTTCATCTCTGACCATTATTACGGGTCACGCAATTGAATATCTCGACAGGTCATCCGACCACTCATTCGTCGTTGCACCTAGGTACCCGAGCGATATAACAGTTAGTGCCGAGTCAAAATCAAATTATATATAACTATGAAAATACGTTGTCGAACATAAATTTATTACCTAATAAGTCTGTATTCGCTGTAATATATTTCAATGATGCGATAATTGTTGCTTGAACATATATTCAGTCATAAGACGCACGGGCATGGACACAGTTACTGCCAAAACGTGTCACTACAATCATAAACAACACCATGTTCGGGACAAACGTACTTACAGTGGCGATGAACCATTGCTGTCTCACAGAACGGACATGGTCGTCCTCGCTGTGAAGATGTGTGCTCTCTATTACTAGAGGACATACACCCATTTTGAGAGTATACCTGAAGAAGATATCGACACAGATGGTCTGTTCTCAGTCGCTATGATGCCCTTTGCCGGTCCTAGATTCACTGGCGATAGGGACTCAGACCCAGACCCAGACAGACGCAAGTTGAATTCTCAATCGTGTGTCAATACTTCTTCGTTAACAAGCAGAATAAAAGTGGTAGTTCAGATCCTCAATACGGTGAGATAGGGAGCTTACTTCCTGAGACTATTATCCCAATCCAGCGGTGCGGTACCATTGGATTTGCTTGTGTTCCATACACGGAGGATATCAAGGCGTGCAGTCGAGTTCAACACTCAGACCATCCACATGACTCACACGTCTTACACCCTTCAGAGTAATACAACGACATACTTCCACACTCAGGACATTCGGGGCTCTCACCGGCAGCGACGAGAGTATCAACATCGTCAGTATCATTATTCTCATCGCTCGCGGATGGTAGAGATCCGTTATTACGGTTTGTTGATACGGCATCGTCCGTCACTGCTGCACCACCATCCGTTTCGTGACCAGGTGCTCTCGCATTTGATTCTGGCTCTGGCTCTGAGTCAGCGCGCGGTTCAGCCCCTGCATCAGTTCCTACCTCGGTAAGATTCTGCTGCTGTGGATATCCTTTCTCAATTTCACCATCAAGATATCGACGCATTGCAGTTCCAACCGCATCCGGAATGGAGTTGATCTGCTCACCTTTATCCCAGGCAACTTTTGGACTACGGATACCTTGCAGTTCACTTGCAATCTCACGCGGATCAACACCTGATCGCAGTGCTGTCGAAACAGTCTTTGCAAGCGCCTCAGTGAATGACGCAGTGAAACCACCCGAATTTCCAATGTTCGCAAAGAGCTCAAATGGACGTCCAGCATCGTCCTCATTGATATTCACATACAGCTTTCCATATCCGGTGTCAATCCGCTGTGTGACTCCATGAAGGACATCTGGTCGTGGACGCTTTTTGCCTAATGCAACCTCTCCATCTGCAGCCGCGAGAACGCGATCAATCTCATCATCTACGGTGTCGCGAACGGTGTCATTCTCTAAGAAGCTCTCAACACCGCCGAACACCTCTTCGATTTGCTCAACGAGCGTTGCTGCGGCTTCATTTTCATCTGCGAACTCAGTGTTTTGTGCTCGGGTTGTTAATACCTGCTTCGAGCGTGTTCCATCGCGATAGACGGTTACTCCCTTGCCGCCGTTCTCGTAGATATACCGATACACTTCGTCCATATCTTCTTTTGTCGCAGAACTTGGGAAGTTGCAGGTCTTCGAAATTGCAGAGTCAACGCCTTCTTGACAGGCACACTGGACACCAGCGTGCTCTTTCCCGGAGAGATCGGATGTAACGACGAATAACTCTCCAATCGCTTTTGGAACGGTCTCAAGCCCGTCAACGCCATCAAACTCGTTCTGAGCCATCTGCTTTTGGGCTTCTTGTTTGACCGCTTCGACATCAATGTCGTTTTGCTCTAGCACACGAAGGAAATAATCATCAAACTCTACCAGCATCTCATCACCTTGCACATCATCAGAGACGTTCTTATAATACGCCACATTATATATCGGCTCACACCCACCAGTCGTGTTGCCGATCATCGAAGTAGTATTGTGGGTGACAAACCCGTCTGCAATGTATGTGTTATTTGACGGGACGCTGATGTCCTTGGTATATGCTGTCTCTTTCGTGACTGATTCGACAGTTGCAGCGTAGAATTCGGTTAGTTCGCGACCCTCAATGCTCACCGTCTGAGCGGTTTCTGCCTCGATATCCTTGATAAGTCTTCGAGAGATAACCCCATCAATCTGTGATTGATTTAGACGGCTCTTGAGAGACTGACTGACTGAGTCATACCCATCGAGTGCCTGCACGTAGTCGATAACAGACGACGGATATGTGTCGTTGTTCGATGATCGTGTGGTCAGGTCGAATTCATTTGACCCTGATTCTGACTCTGTCAAAAAGCCAACCTCATTCATGAATCGCTTATCCTCGCGCCGAGTTACCCCACGAAGGCTCTGTTGTGGGTGACCACTATAAGAACTGTCTGTATTGATCACTTCCGTCGTGTCTCTGGTGAAAACGTACCCAAGTGACAACAGTAGACTCTGAAGTTGGTCAGCGAAATCCGTCGATGGCGTAAGCATTTCTACACGTTCTTCGACGGTCCCAGTAGCCTCAAATACTCCTCGAAGGAACGCTTTAACAATCTGCTTGTCGGCTTTGAGAACTTGTTCAGGAATAAATGCAGCTGCAGCTGCTGCATTTCCGCTGTGACCCGTGTCGGCTTTCGTCCAACCGTTGTCCTCAAAGTACTGTAAGAGCTGAGAGCCACGGAACGACAACACTTGATCCACTGCTTGACTCTCGGTGGTAGGCGTGACACCGAACAGTCGTTCTCCAAGATCACTGAGATAGCTGCGGAGTTCTGTCGCATCCGAGTCAACAACACACTCGACACCGACGTTGATCTCATCAGAAACGTGCCCATTGCCCATAAAGTAGCCAAGGAATTCGGCAAGCTCGGATGTCATCTTATCCGGTAATGCCAAGTCAGGATCTTCAGTCGTGTCTTGTGTCTCATTTACCCGCCCGCTCGTCTTGAGCGGGACACGAGAACCATCGTCAAAGCTGTCTCGTTGAAGCATAATTCGATCACCAGCTTCGAAATCACCTGCTTCCTTCCATGTGTATTTGCCATCATTGGAGAGTGTTCGGAAGCGGTGATTAGGCGTTGCAGCAATACTGAATCCGCCCTCGGTCTGGATTTGTCGAACGTCAGCAAACCCGTTGTCATAGACGGCAGTCGCTGTTTTTGTCCCGCCATCGGTGGTGACGCCGACTTCAATCTCGTCCCACTGTTCGAACTCCGCTGTTGTCTCATCGAGATCTTTGATTGGTTGGAGACCCTCATCAGTTGAGATGAGTGCGTTCTCCTCGACACATCCTGTCGGTGCGATTGTCGTCGTGTTATGATTACGAATTAAGAATCCATCTTCCCAGTCGCTTGCATCAAGCCCGGTGTGGTGTTCGAACCATTCACGATACTCCGTTGGATTCGCGTATTTTGACTCTGTCCAATCGTTGAATGTTCCACGCTCCGTTGCAAGCTCATGAGATGCCCACTTTGACTCGTGATTGATATGCGTCATCAACTGTTCGGCAATAGCATTAGCCTCCTCGGACCCGTATCGAACGCCAATTTGAATATACAATTGAGCGAGCCCCATAATTCCGAGACCGATCTTTCGCATATCACGAACAGTTGCTTCAATTTCATCAACCGGGAAGTCTGACATCGTGACCACATTTTCAAGGAAGCGGGTACCCGACTCGATTCGACGGTCAAACGCATCCATATCGATTGCCTCGTGCATGAACGCCTCAGCGGCGTCATCGAGATTATCATATGCGTCGCCGTTATTATCATACCAGACTCGCCAGTCTGGGGCGTCTTTATCAGCTAATGTTGAGAGGTTAATGTGCCCAAGATTACATGCCTCATACTCCTCAAGCGGCTGTTCACCACATGGATTCGTTGCCAATATTTCATGCTCGGAATATTTCTCTACGTCGAATGAGTGCTCTTTGTTGACACGCTCAAGATAAATTACGCCGGGTTCACCATTCTCATGGGCCCCGCTGACGATATGATCCCACAGTTCCTCTGCGGGGACTGAAAGTTCTTCTCCGACTTCGACGTGCTCGCCGAGATTATGGAGCTCGTACAATTCTTTTGTTTCTGATGTAGCGATATGTGGCTCTTCGGTGCGCGGATTCGTGAACGTGAACTCTTCATCCGCAAATAGCGCCTCCATGAACTCATCAGTGACGCCGACTGAGATATTGAAATTCGAGAGATGCCCTTCGACAGCATTGCGGAGGTGTTCAGGAACACGCCCTTCTTCATCAATCAGTTCACGGGCTTCTTCAAGCGCTTCGGCAAATGAATTATGAGTGAAGTCATCGGGGTCATTCAGCCGTAATGAGTGTGCGAGTGACACATCCTTATTCTTCGCATGAATGAACTGGATGACATCAGGGTGCGAGATACGCATGACTCCCATTTGTGCACCACGTCTGGCACCACCTTGAGCGATTGTCTCACACATCTGATCGTATGTGCGCATGAATGTAATCGGTCCAGAGGCAATGCCACCCGTTGATCCGACCGAATCACCATATGGGCGAAGCTTCCAGAAAGCATACCCCATTCCACCGCCGCTGTTGTGAGAGACAATCCCGTCTGTAATGTACTCATGATTGTCTGCAACAGTAACGTCATAGACGGTCGCGGGTGGAGAGTGAACCACGGACGCAACGTTCACCGCATATGTGTCATTACCGACAGATGAGTCATAAGAGTCCGGTGATTCAACATCTGCAAGACCAATCTCTCGTCGTTCATCGATGAATCCAACATCACGAAGGAACGCTCGAGATCCTTCATCAGTCACCGGCATCACGCTGTAACGTGATTCACCGCCTGTATTATGAACGACGGATTTTTCGACCGGATAGCCAAGACCCATCAGTAAGCTCGCAATGTCGTTGATGCCGTCTTCCGAGGAGAGACAAAGCTTAGCCGTAGCCGTAGGTTTCCCGTCCTCACAGAGTGTCCCTTCAGTAGTAAAGCATCCGCGGAGGAACGATTCAATCATCCCTGCGGGTGCCTGCTTGATTATCTGCGGAACATACGTCGATTGAGTTGTCTCCGGCTTACTCCCGAAGTTTGTCTTCCACCATTCTGTGAGTGTCTGACCGCTGATACCGACGGTATACGTTCCGTCAGTAGCTGAAATTGCTGCCGGTGTCCCGAACAGTTGCTGTGAGAGTCGGTCAATATATTCAGCAACATTCTCACGCTCAACACGGAATCGAACCTCATTATGATGATATAATCCGGTATCAACCCATAATCCGAGCAGTTCAGCAAGCCCCTCACTCAATTGCGCTGGATACTGAATGGATCCAGATGCTGATGCAGACGCAGTCTCATCTGATATGAGTTGCTCTTGAGTGTGGAATTGCCTCACAGCACCAGCCGATTCGTGGAGACTACCTGCAGTAGCCATCTCTGCGTCGGCTTTTTTACCTGCAGACGGTTTTGACAGTACTGTGTTATCAGATGGTGTCGAATCTGCCGTCTGATTGTGGGCACCGTCTGAGTGATGATGAAGCTCAGGTGCTTCCTGATTCGTCTCTCGTAACCAACCAAGTGCGTAGTGGACCTCCTGATTGGGTTGAATTTCGTCGATTCGGGTCCACTCGCCGTCAATCATAAGACGGTGATTCGGTGTTCCACGAATGGTAAATCCATTATCGAGAGTAACAGTCAGTGTCTCTGCGTCCTCATATGCGTGAGTTTCCTCGACCGATTGATATCGAAATCCTGTGTCGGATCGCTGCGCGATTTGATCCCCAGCCTCGACCTCTGAGACGCTGATTATCCCTTTATTTTTCACCATCACAGTCGAATCTGCGGTCAGACACTGGAAGACCTCAGCAGCTTCTTTTGCCGTCTGGTGAATATCTGAGATATCATCACTCGGTGAGTCAACGAAACAGGCTGATAGCTGTTGAAGTTCATCGCCAGCATTCATCAGCGTTGGCGAGTTCGGCATAAACGAGAGTCGGCTCATTAGATCCTCGAACTCATCGGCGACATCTTCCACATGATGTCGAATCTCATCAGGGAGTTCGGGGACAATTGTCTCATATGCGAACTTATTGACATTATACACTGATAGCGTCGTTTCCGCATCGTCATTTACACCCGTACCGGTACCGAAAACATCCTCGGCGAGTTCATCGCGACGCGGGTGATCTGGCTTGAGTTGGTCTGGTGTGACTGTAATCTCAGTATCCTGTTTGTCAGCCTCAAAGACAGCTTCCGCCAGAGCGACATTTTGAGCGACGCGCTCAAAGATCTCCTCTTGGCTCTCAGCAAGGTTCCCATCGGCATCCTTCCGGAGATATCGAGCTGGAAGGATATTATGATAGGCGTTATTCGTTAATCGCTGTTCAATCGTCTCCCCAGTGGTGCGTTTGATCGGCAATTCGAGCTCGTCTGCACCAACATCGGGTGTGTCCATCTACGATTCCTCCTGCTCAGCACCAACGTGCCGGGCAGATACGATTCGATTGCATGAGTTAATTCGGATCATTTGTGTCGATGATAGTTGCGGTGGGCCTGAGGGATAACAGTTCTGTCTCCGAACTATACTTTGGAATGAAGATTTCCCCCTTATTCTTGGAGCAGTCAACGTAATCCAACAGGACCCTAACTGCTCGCAACGAAGCATTCAATGGAATGTGAGAGGTGAATATGAATCTGTTGAGAGCGGAGTGAAAGTGGTCCGGAATTCATACAACCCCGACGCCATCACCCATTTATCCAATCGAAGCAAGGGGGGAACGGTTCGAGACAGCGGTTGAGTTGGTGAGAACTGGATGAGCTCATATTCGCTCAAGATCCATCGGAGATGAGCGGGATTTATACACACTCCGCCTAGTCACGGAGACGATGCGCTTACACGAATACCAGGCAAAAGAACTCTTTGCCGATGCCGGGATTCCGGTGCCTGACTCACGACGTGCGACGTCACCCGATGAGGTTTTGACAGCGGTCGAGGACATTGGATACCCAGCAGTCATTAAAGCACAGGTACACGTTGGCGGTCGTGGAAAAGCCGGCGGAATCAAGATTGCAACCGATACGCAGGAGGCGAAAACGTACGCCGAAGAGATTCTCGGGATGGAAATTAAAGGTTATACGGTTAATAGCGTCCTTGTCGAAGCTGGCGTTGATTTTGAGAATGAACTCTATCTCGGAATCACCATGGATCGCAGCAGTGGGAAACCCGTTGCGATGGTCTCAACTGAGGGGGGAGTAGACATTGAATCGGTTGCGACAGAGACGCCAGATGCAATCGCCCGTGAACATATCGACCCCGTCTTTGGTCTTCACCCATATCAGGCTCGACGTGCAGTCTATAACGCCGGTGTCCCCAGTGATGTTGCCTCAGATGTCGCTCACATTCTTGCAACATTGTATACACAGTATGAGTCCGCAGATGCGTCCGAAATCGAGATTAACCCAGTCATGATTACGGCTGATCGAGATGTCATCGCGGTTGACGCGGTCATGAATATCGATGAAGATGCGCTTTTCCGACAACCGGAGCTTGCCGATATGGAGGATACCACTGCCGGTGATGATCTCGAAGCAAAAGCAGACAAGTATGGATTTGATTATGTCAGACTTGAGGGGAACGTTGGAATCATTGGAAATGGGGCTGGACTTGTGATGACGACGCTTGATTTGGTCGATTATTACGGCGGCTCTCCAGCAAATTTCCTTGATATCGGTGGTGGTGCAAAAGCCGACCGTGTTGCGAATGCGCTTGATATGGTGTTCAGCGATGAGAATGTGGATGCCATTGTGTTCAACATTTTTGGCGGAATCACGCGGGGTGATGAAGTTGCAGCGGGTATCAATGAGGCGCTTGAAAACTTCGAGACGATTCCAAAGGATGTCGTTGTCCGACTCGCTGGAACAAACGCTGAAGCAGGCATGGAGATTTTGAACACTGACCGTGTTGAGGTTGAACCGACACTCGAAGATGCGGTTGAACAAGCAGTTATAAATGCACAGGAGGTTCATCAATGAGCATTTTTGTTGACAATGAGACACGAGTTGTTGTCCAAGGAATAACCGGTGGGGAAGGAAACTTTCACACCAATGAGATGATGACGTATGGGACAAACATCGTTGCTGGTGCAGTCCCGGGAAGAGGTGGCGATGAGATCAATGGCGTCCCAGTCTACGATACAGTTGATGCAGCGGTCAGAACTGAAGATGCGGATGCGGCGGTTGTGTTTGTCCCTCCAAGATTCGCTGGTGATGCCATTTTTGAAGCACTTGATGCGAATCTTGATCTTGTCGTTGCAATCACAGAGGGAATCCCAACCCAAGACATGACGAAGGTATATAAACGACTCTCAGAGGTTGATACACGACTTATTGGACCAAACTGTCCTGGAATTATCACTCCTGGTGAAGCAAAACTCGGGATTCTCCCTGGAAATATCTTCGAGCCAGGAAATGTCGGATTGGTCTCTCGCTCGGGAACATTAACCTATCAGGTTGTCTCGAATCTCACCGACCGAGACATCGGACAGACAACGGCAATTGGTATTGGCGGTGACCCGATTGTCGGGACATCGTTTATTGACACACTCGATGCATTTGAGTCGGACCCTGACACGGAGGCTGTTGTCATGTGTGGTGAAATCGGTGGTGAAGATGAAGAACAGGCTGCTGCATTCATCCGAGACGAAATGGACACACCAGTTGCGGGATTTATTGCTGGACGGACTGCCCCACCAGGAAAGCGCATGGGTCATGCAGGAGCCATTGTCTCGGGGTCGGGGACCGGCACAGCTGAATCAAAAATCGATGCACTCACCGACGCCGATGTTCCAGTCGGCAACACTCCGAAAGAAGTCGCAGAACATATCGAGTCATTCTTATAAACCGCCTCGGGGTCACACCTCCATTCAATCCCACAAGGCAGTCGCCTTGCTTTCTCTGTAGACGATAACTGACTCATTCACACTATGTGGTTTTATGTGCTTCACATGGACACGTCTTGGTCATTCATTGTTCATTGTAATAATCGGACGGTTCCTCTTCAGATACTCTCTCGACACATATCGCCTAATCGCGTATCAACGACGGTGTCGAGACATGTCTTAGACGTGTCTCCGACCGAAGCAGGTATTCGATCGGATGAAACCAACACTTCGTCGAGGATAGCTCAGAAGATACGATTGTAGACACGCATCATCGAAAGTATACAGAAACGACGAATCTCAGTATTATAATCGGGGATCTAATGAACTCGCATTTGTTCCATCAGTGATGAATAGTGTGATCAGTATCTATACATGAAGCCGAATTCACTGGACGCAGACACCGCTTTCGGTGTTTCGTTCCATTTCCGTTCCGTTTCGAATCACGAAACTCACACTGCGAACAACCGTTTTACCACGGAAAACGAAGAAGATGTCAGCACAAACGGACCGAGGCACAGATCGAGTATGCATCTGACAATTTCATTTTCGGAAAGATAATTCGGCTTCCCGTAGTAATGCAATTAGAGAACAATGCCGTCATCATCACCATTATCACTCACCCGACGTGGGTTACTCGGAGGTGCTACATCACTGGCGTTGGCAGGCTCTGCTGGATGTCTCCGTCAGATTGGATTTGAACGGAAGTCAGCATGGCGGGACCCTCCCTTAGCGTCAGACCGCCCAGATGGCGTATACATCCCAGCAATTACCGAGGGGATGAAGATGTACGGTCAAACGACGACCGGACGCTATGGTGTTGCGCTGATGTATTCATACCCTCATCGATTTTGGACGCTCGCGGGTTCGAACACACAAAAAACACCAGTTGAGTCAAATGACGATATCCATCTGATGGCTGTTCTATGGGATACACAAACGAACCAACCACTCCCACTCGATTCTGGTGTCACAATTACTATTCAACGTGATGGTGAGTTAATTACCCAAGAAGTCGCCTATCCTATGATCTCACAGCAGATGGGGCTTCACTACGGGTCAAATTACAGCCTACGTGGAGAAGGTAACTATACTGCAGATATAACTATCGGAGGGATGTCACTTCGTCGGACTGGTTCGTTCGCAAATGCGTTCGAATCAGTTAAAACAGCAACAATACCGTTTACATTCAGGACTGACGAAATATATGATATCTCGATTGGACAGCCTACTGATGGAGGAACATCCGGTGCAATCGATCCAGTATCAATGAATGATCTCCCCACTGGACAGGCCTTCCCGGTCAGTTCGATTGCAAATCATCATGCAGGAACACTCGTTGTTGATGATGCACATCTCGAAGTGTTTGTGATCACTGACGCTGACACCGACACAGACGCAGACACCGACACTGATGCCGATATCGAGAGAGGACCTGAAAGCAAGGCTGACAGTCCATATCTCGTTGTCTCTGCTCGGACCCCATATAATAACATCATACTTCCAATGATGCAATTGGAGGCAACGATATCACAGCATGATGAGGTGATTACAGCAAAAAGGCTGACACGGACGCTTGACCCAACACTTGGATATCATTATGGGACATCAATCCCTGCTTTGACGCACCTATCGGATCCCATGTCAGATAAATTCACGCTTGAAATTACGACGATAATCCCACCTCAGATTGCTCGACACGATGGGTATGAAACTGCGTTTATGAACATGGATCCTGTTTCACTCACGTTTCAGATACGCTAATTATGTCACAGAATACGCCAGACTCAACATATCGCTGTGATATCTGTGGGCGACGTTTCTACGCAGCGGACCACCATATCCTCCATCGTGGTGTTCGACACCCCGAGACGATGACAAAAGACGAACAGGATGCATACCGCGAAGCCTATCGCGCTGAGGCAGCCGCGATCCGATCATTCCGCATTCGCGCATTAGGTGTTCTCGTGGTATTATATTTCGGATTTCTGTTTTTGTACGTTATTTATGCGTCCTAATAACGATCAAACCAAGACTGGTACACCCGGTTCATCTATATCAAAGAACACACCAGGACGTCAATCGACATCTCCTGTTACTGAGGCGTTCGATTACCGCTATGTGTTCGGGTGTCCCTCATCGAATGATACCGACTCTTCGGTATCGTGTCTCAATAATCCCACAGTCGGTGTGAATCAGTCTGATATCAATACATATCAGACTCAGGGTAACAAACCACAACTCACAGGACGGCGCAGAAACAGTATATTGGTGTCTCCAGGGTCAAACATTTGAGAACTATACGCTTTCGAACCTGTGTCATTGCTGCTTTCACGATTATACTCTCGGTTATCGGTATATTCACCGGAGGGACAGCAGCGAGTAATGCAGCAGTCGGATTATCGGAGGCGTCTGAAAATGCACTTTCGGTTCCGCGATGGCTCTATGTTGCTACCGGTGGGGCTGCAATTGGTGCCTCCGCGCTTCTTGCCGGATTTATTACGGATCGACGGTTACTAAATCGAATCCATACATGGAATAGCACGCTCTCGGTATGGCGTCCTCTTAATAAGTGGGGACGTCACCTTGGAGCGGTGATTGGTGTCTTTCTCGCAGCGATTATCATTATCCGTGGACTGACTGGACCACAGATTCCAACAGTAAATGTTGCCATTATCATTATCTTTGCTGGGTTCCGTGCAGGAATCACGATTGTATCATACGTATTCGGAAATCTCTGGACGGTAATTAATCCAGCACGCAGCATTGTCACAGCGATGCCAATTGCACCGAGTTCAATTCAAATTCCATACCCCTCACGTTTTGCTCGATGGCCCGCGCTTTGCGGACTCTTCGGATTGATCTGGCTTGAGACAACAACCGGCATTACTGCTCGTCCAACGTTATTAGCGCTGGTCGTTTGCGGATATCTTCTTGTGAGTATCATCGGGGCTCTCATTTTCCAAGAGGCGTGGTTTCGGCATATCGACCCGATATCGGTTTTTTTCAGGTTCTACTCCCGCGCAGCACCACTCAGATGGACCGATGGGCACGTCGAAGTAAGGATTCCTGCGATGGGTCTCGTCGGTAACAGTCGTGTTGACCCAACATATGAGAATGAAACCCAAGAATCATCATCGGAGAGAGTCGCCGACGGTGGGGCTAATCAGGTGGATGCGACTGAAACAACAGCACATCCGCAGTCACAATCAGGATATACCGATAATACAGCGTCGTCACCGACGAAATCTCTCAGAGAGCAATCCTTCGCGCTCATCGAGGATCGCTCGGATGTTGCGATTGCTGTTATGCTCGTCTGGGAACTCACATTTAGTGGATTTGTCACAACAACACAAGGTGGTGCAATCATTCGAACTATCGTCGCGGGCGGTCTCTCACCGGTGATTACATATCTCGGTCTATTCGTTGGCGGATTTATGATATTCTACGCTGCGTTTTTGTTTGCTGGTCGCATCGCAGCGGACCGACTACGCACAACATGGTCATCCGGTGATCTGACTGTTGCATTTGCTCCATCACTCATCGCTATCGCCGTTGGCTATCACCTTGCACACTACGCTGGATTCCTGTTGTCACTGTCACCATCGCTATTTGATGCCGTCATGTCCCCGTTTTCACCACCGTCAAATCCAATCGTACTGACACTGCCGGCTTGGATTTCAGCCCTCAATATTATTTTTATTCTCGGCGGACATCTCATTGCAATCTGGGTTGCACATTCAACGGCATATCAGCTCTTTCCAAGTCGATTACAGGCAATCCGCAGTCAGTATCCTTTCATTTTCGTGATGATGGGCTATACAATCGTCAGTCTCTGGCTTATTTCACTTCCAACAGCCACACCACCGTTTGTTGGATAATTACAAATACGTACCAATGCAATATCACTGTAATTTGGCATAAATCCATCACTGCTAATTGTGTGTCATGAGAGATGGCTTTGGACAGAATCGCTCGTATCGAGTGTTCCCGCGTATGTCGTACAGCGATATTGTCGGAAGTAGGACGTTCCTTGATACGGTGGTCAATGATGGTGTTGATGTTGCAGGGCTGATGACTCAGCCCGTTGTCTCCGGTCAAAACAGACCTGAGCGGACATCATGAGGTGTCTCGTCTTGAGTGGGACGACCATTGCTAGCGACAGCAGGGTCACTCAATCAGAAAGGACCCGAATAGAGAAAATTGCTCCCAAGGAACGGTCTGAATCACCGACGCGGGAACCGACGGCTGAAACCGCCGGAGGAAGTCACAGCCCTATTTTTATCACTCAATGGTATCTCGGAGTAGTGATTCATCGGTCGGGAGATATATTCAGTCGCGTGATGGTAGTTTAGCGGTGGGAGTCGTTAGCTAATACTATACCCAATGTAGTAGCGAAATTATCTATTACGGTTGTCGTTTCCTCCCCGCTTTGCTCGTTGTATTGCTTCTTGCGGACGGGGACTCCGATTAATAGCGTTGGACTGTAATTAAATTAAACTATTTGATAGTTATACGGATATCCGAATATACAAATTAGCACCCATTGAATAACCAGTTATGAAGGAACAAACACTCATCACCCGTCTTGATGATCGGCTTAATACAGCAGCATACGCTGATGTCGATGCCAGTATGAACGGGCTTCAGGTCGGTTCCACGGAAGGTCACGTTGATACTGTTGCTGTTGCTGTTGATGCTGCGATGGCAACGATTGACACCGCCAGAGAGCGTGAGGTTGATTTACTTCTTACTCACCATGGCATCAGTTGGGGTGGAATCGACCGTGTCACTGGACGTGAGTATGCACAGATTGAGTCGCTCATCAGCGCTGATATTGACTTATATGTTTCACATCTTCCACTTGATGGGCATCAGCAACTCGGAAATGCAGTTGGTCTCGGCGATCACATCAACGTGAATCCTGATTCACGAACCGCTTTCGGCGAACTGGGGTCAGTGACAATCGGATGTCACGGGTCTCTTGAGAATCCGGTGAGCGTTGAGACGTTGCAAACCCGGCTGGAAACGATTCATACCGATGACCAACCAGTACAGGTTCTCCCGTTTGGTCCCGATTCAATTGAGAGCATTGCTATTGTAACTGGTTCGGGGGCTGACTGGCTTGATGAGGCTGCAGCAGCTGGCGTGGACGCATTCGTTACGGGTGAAGGGAAACAGCAAATATACCATGAAGCGCGAGAGCGAGGCGTTAATGTATTTCTTGCTGGACACTACGCGACTGAGACATTTGGCATCAAGCGTGTCGCCGAAACAATTGAATCGTGGGGGGTCGAGACGACGTTTATCGATCACCCAACAGGATTGTGAGTTGTCTCTCCGAGTCGCGAAATCGCTGAAGCTAACCCCTCAGGTCGCCCACTCGAAGATATGAGTGACCCACAGGATGACCGGTCAACAGACACTGTCTCAGAAGAGGATGAATCCAATACCGACGAGACAGAGGAGACAACACACACTCGTGATGAATTTCAATCAGATCCAATCCAACATGCCCAGGTAACGGGAGAGATGACGGTTGATGAACTGGCACGCGAATACGCACATGCAGGGATTGGTGCCGCTTCGATGGATAATGCGGTTGATATTTATGCAGAAATGCTTGCTCGCAATGATGTTGATATTTTCTTTGGACTTGCAGGGGCGATGGTCCCGGCTGGAATGAGACAGATTATTGTTGATCTCATCCGCGATGGGCATATCGACGCACTCGTCACAACAGGGGCGAATCTCACACATGATGCGATCGAGGCAATTGGTGGAAAGCATCATCATGGGCACGCTCACTCATCAGGTGATGCCGGCTCACATGATGAGATTGACAATGGGTCTGAGCAGACACAGACACACTCCCACACTGCGACCGACAGAACGCGTGCACACGATGAGCAACTCCGAGAGGAGGGTGTTGATCGGATTTATAATGTATACCTCCCGCAGGAACATTTCGCACTCTTAGAGACACACCTCCGGGAGAATGTCTTCCCCACCGTGGAGCGCCAGATTTCGATTCAGGAGTTTACCGCTGCACTTGGGCGGGCGAACGCTGAAGAAAATGCCGAAAATGACATCGATGAAGATCCAGGTATCGCTGCAGCAGCGTACAATCATGACGTTCCGATATATTGTCCCGCAATTCAGGACTCAGTTCTGGGAATCCAAGCATGGGTATACTCACAAACCTCTTCATTCGGTCTTGACGCACTGCAGGATATGACACATCTTTCTGACCGTGCATTCGATGCCGAGCATGCTGGTGCTGTGGTCGTCGGCGGGGGTGTTCCAAAGAATTATGTCCTCCAGACAATGCTCACAATTCCTGGCGCGTATGATTATGGCGTTCAGTTAACGATGGATCCGGACGCGACCGGTGGACTCTCAGGGGCAACACTCGATGAAGCGCGATCCTGGGGAAAATTAGAGCCATCAGCAACAAACGCAACTGTATTGGGAGATGCAACAATCACACTTCCATTACTCGTTGCTGCCGCTCGTGAGCGCAGTGCTGAATCTCGTGTTGATACATGATATCTCGACACATTACACAATAAATCATTAAGGTTTATTATACACCCCGTCATGATGTGATATATGAAGATCGTACGCGTGCATTCATAATCAATTCTCCATAGTATGCACCGCTTTGCAGTTACTCTTCACCGACGTCAGTTCAGATTACACAAACACAACCATATCCAGATCCAAATCAAATAATGAGCACAAATCCACGCACAACAACACAGAATCAAACTGAATCATCGACATACGCTCCCGCTGAAACTTCATCATCTACAACACATCCTCAGTCGCTTACAAAACGCCCAACGACAGACACGCCATGGACACAGCGCTGCCAACGACAATTTGACCGGCACTCAACAGATCGACTTAATAATCTCGTTGATAAATCAAATCTTGTTATTGTTTCACCCGACGAGAACCACTGATACATCCTTATAATATCGGTTCAAACAGTCTCACAACACAACTCTGATATCGGAATCCTCTCGAATTCTGGTTGATCATCATTTGTACTTCGGGTAAAATGAGTCATTCTTATATGTGAGCAAGTGGGCTCCAATTGATATCCTCCCGCGCTGAAGCGCGAGGCTCTTTCCTCGATTCTTCTATAAATGACATCACCCTATCGCGCTCACCCCACAAAGCGGCTCGCTCCTTGCGGTCGGGGGCTCCGTCATGAGTGTGCTGAGGTCACATCTCCATCTTAATCCATATTCGAGTTCTGAAGCACTTGCCTCGTTTGTCTGATAATGATGAGATAGCCCACAGACAGCGTGCCGTATATGCTGTGGAGTTGAGTGATTTTTCGGTTACGGATGCGGTCGTTGACACGAGTACAGTTTCCTAGAACTCTACGGTACGTCTTGATAGACCCATCTTTATTTCCAATTTGAGAATCCTCATATTTGATATTCTCTCACCGTTCAAAAGGACCTCTGGGGGATGAGACATACTGTACTCAGAGGCGTCACTTTCATTTCGCCAGCACTCTGGTCTGTGCGTCATCGGGACTCTTCATCGTCGGAAGTGTAGCAGTTTCACACAACACTTGACCCATCTAAGTCAGATTGTGCCACTGATCGGACTCCTCGCTTTATTAGCCGGTGACTGAGGGATGTCCGCGAGACATCGAGGTTGGTGTGTGCCCATGTCCACGTCTCCGCAAGTGACAGAATAGACTGGCATCTCCCCGTTGACCACGTGGGACGCCTCACAACCGTGTGTATCCCTAACTCAACGTGACATCCTTAGTCTGATTCCAATTCAAGTTTGATCCCGACTGCGAATGTGACTGTAATGGAATGATTCCTGGTGATTATGATACCTCAGCGCATGAACGAATAATACGTTGAGAACTAATATGTCTCGTTCACCCCTGCGACCAGTGTGTCGGTAATACGTTGATGAGTTTACCATCACACAGTAGGAATACCTATGTCAGACAGACGTTTTCTCAACCCCTCTCAGTCGTTGGGCACATTCCACGATTAAGCGAATGAATTTCAATGTACAGGCGATACAGGGCGACTGCCCTGGAGATTTGATGTTGATGTGACCCCAGGGTGAGTTCACAATATATGATATATGATACAGACAAGTGGTGTATTAATCCAGTCGCAGTGTGTGGAAATTCATTCATCTGCCCGTCGATATTTATAACACGGAACGGATATACGCGCGCATCTGCTCAATTTTGTATGGACTATACGGAATCTCTTAATCGAGCACTTGATGAACTACCAGAGCGTCGCGATGAGCAGTCGCGACTTTCGATTCCAGATCCAGTGGGTGAGACTGACGGTGCATTCACCCGATTGACAAACATCGGGGAAATTGCTGACGCGCTTGGTCGTCCGGTTGAACACGTTCACCGGAACGTCCAGGGTGAGTTAGGGACGAATGGACAACTTGAGGATGAACGCGCCCGGTATAACGGATCATTTTCGGTTGCAGACTTCGAGGCAGCAATTGATGAATATATTATTGAATATGTCACGTGTACAGAATGTGGACTCCCTGATACCCGACTCACCACAGAAGATGGCGTTGCTATGCTTCGGTGTGAGGCTTGTGGTGCGTTCCGTCCAGTTCAAAAACAAACAACAACGCAGCAACAATCACAGTCCGGTCCAGCCGTCGAGGAAGGAGCGACCTACGAAGTCGAGATCACCGGAACCGGACGCAAAGGTGATGGTGTTGCCGAAAAAGGCAAATTCACTATTTTCGTCTCTGGTGCAGAAGAAGGACAAACCGTTCGCGTGCAGATCGAACGAACAAGTGGGACGCTTGCATTCGCACAGGTCGTCTAATTATCACCGAAGGCAATCAGTTTCTTTCTGTTGCATTCACATTCGATTGCTTTTTTCACTCTCTGAGCGAGAGTTGTCATCCGCCGGAGTCACTTCCAGTTAGTTTACACTTGTAGTGTCACTATTCGTTTCGCATCCACCCTCACACTCTCGCGACAAATTCGATCATACGCCGCTCCCCATGACCATGATCACGTCTTGACGTAACCGTGAAATCCACCGTGTCTCGTCGGTTGTGACCGGGCACTCATGTGAAGAATGAGATATTCACATTCTGATCCATTTGAGTATTGATATCAAGAGAGCTCACCCGTGAAGTCTGGAGTCCCTCATAGTGCTTATTCGACACAGAAACAACAATTCTTTTTCAATGAGAACGAGTGAGAGATGGACAGCCCCGAGAGTGGAAGCTTAAGAATGGTCATAGTATTATATACTGTCTGATCTCTCTGGTTGTTGACATCAGATATGAGAGAAATAACTACTCAGCACTAATCATCCGACCCTCAATATTGGCGGAATGTTCTTTTGCTGGTAATGAATAATGTGACCGGTCGATGACGATGGCACCGTTCTGAGCTGGAGTGGCATCCATCAGTGATGAACCCTATGAGTGCCGAGACCACGCTTCTATCCATCTATTTGCGAGGGAAAGTAGACGAACGCAGGAGAGTCGCTCGTTCGACGAAGAGAGTCCGCCGATCATGTTCTGGAATGACAGTTCTATACGTAATGGGCGTCTCATACCATTCTTTTCGAACCGCTCCGGAGTTTTCCGACAGCAGAGTTGCTCGCGTCGGACCCCGCACAGTCATACTGCCTCTGCAGGTCACGGAACAGATCGCTACCGCTCACCGATACTGATAGGTCGTTGTTATATCTTAGGTCAGGAACCCCTCTGAAAGGTGATCTCGCCAAGTCGCCGCTGTCACGCGGCTCGTATCTAGCACAAAGATAGATGACGCCCTGCTTACTGTGGTTTGGAGGTACGACTGGCTATCCTGTCTCAATCACTCAATGTGCCGCTGGAACTCACCGTCGAACCGATATACTGCAATCGTATCCTCAGCGGATACAAGCGATTTTGCCATAGAGATCGCGGCCGATTTTTTCCGATAACTGTATTTCTTCTCAGATGACTCCGAACTGACGCGCCAGTCTTCACACCGGGGACGAAGTGTATATTTTACCATGTGGATCTGTCGGACAGAAAGATAAAAAACCCCCCGCTCAGGAAAGTAACTGTGGTGACAGCGGGTTCGAGCGGTCGAGAGTGTTCATACAGCCACGATATCAGTGGTGAACTGTTCGACGATATTGCCGGCGAAACGTGGTCGTGCCCACACGAGTACACCGATAGTAGCGACTACTGTCCGGTTCACCGGTCCTCGGCCAGCGCACAGGAAGTGCGCTCGTTCATCACCAACGCGTGTGAACGAGACGATGCGGGGAGAGCGGAGACCCAGTTTTTCGGTGCTGAGTGTAGCGCGCTCGAACTGGGGCATACAGTTCTCGACGACAGCAGCTTGTTCCCGGTCGACTTCCGCGACGCCATTTTCGGTGGCGTGAGTATGAAAAAAAGTCGGATCCGACGGCCGATCACACTCGCCGGGGCGACGATACGAGGACCGCTCAACTGTAAGCAAGCAGTATTCGAGCAAGAGTTTGACATACACGGTGCAGTCATTGATCGGGACGCAACCTTCGAATTCGCACGATTTGATAACTGGTGTACGGTCAGTGACACTCGGTTTAAAGAGGCGACGTTCAACGGCGCCGTGTTGTCACGAGGAATAGACGCCGCAGGGGTGCACTTCAGAGGCCACAGCGAGTTCGTGAACACGAATTTCGAGCAACTGACCAACTTCCGCGGAGCCACGTTTGTCGAGCGCGCGGACTTCGACGGGCCAGAGTTCTTTCTCGACGCAAGGTTTGATCAAAGTGTTTTTGACGGGCCTGCATTCTTCGAGACGACGAAGTTCCACCAGGTAGGGGTTTTCCGGAATGCGGAATTTAACGGACCGGTGTCATTCCGGAACTGTCTGGTCGTAGAGCGTGGCAGCTTTCAGAACGCGAAGTTCGGTGACGCAGCACTCTTTCCAGGTATTAAATTCGAGTCCGTTGCGACGTTCAATGGTGCCAAGTTCCACAAGGGAGTCGACCTGCGAAAGGCGTCGATTTCGCAACTCAGATTCAAGCCATTGGTCGTTAAGCCCGCCGCGAGCCCGGTCAGATTCAGCGGAGCACACATCGGAGGCGGTGTTCTACAGGTCCCCGACTCCGGCGCATCCGAAGTCCAGTTGAGGAACGCGACGCTTGGTGATGTCAAGTTACACTCGAGCAAGACGGAGCTCGTGCTCGATTCGTTCGGGCTGGAAGACGTTCGATATGAAGGTTTCAGTTTCGACGGGTTGGAGCAGGAGTTGCCGGATAGTGGCGGCCGGCTTGAACTCGTCGAGAGCGGGGGACACCGCGGCTGGTGGCAGTCGGCCCTCTCAATTCTGCCAGGTAGGCGACGCCAACTCCAGTCAAAGTCTGATGGTAATGATGACCTCGAAAACTCGATGCTCGTACGCACATACAGGAAAGCGAAGAACGGCGCGGACCGTGTCGGTGAATCAAAAGCCTCGTCGTATCTATTTCGAAAGGAGATGAAATACCGTCGAAAAGGCCACTTGGAGACAGTTCACGATCCGGAAGCATCGGGTACTCGCCGTCTTACGGCCGGGTTCCGCTGGATCTCGAACGCCGCTCTGTACGTAACTGCCGGATACGGTGAGCGTCCCTCTTGGACGGTCGTCAGCTCTGTTGTTTCGATCCTGTTGTTTGCGGGAGCTTACACCGCGCTCGGGGTGTATACTGGCGACGCCAGTGCCGCGGAGTCACTGCTGTTCAGCGCTCAGAGCTTTGTCACGTTTATCGTCGGAGGAGGACCCGAAGCTACTGGATTTGGAGTTGAACTCCTCTCTGTTCTGCAGGGGTTCACCGGGGCGTTCTTGGTGGCAGTGTTCGTGTTCACCCTGACACGGACCGTCTACAGGTAGCCGATTCGCTGCGTGTTCAGTACGTCCGCCACGCCCCCGGTAGGCGTCCTGGTTCGACAGCCGTTACCAGTCTTTGCGCAGATGGACGATGCACTGGTGATCTCCAGCTGTGTCTGCTCACATCCCTCTACGAGTCGTTGAGAGCTAACGCGAGACACTGGTTACCGGCTGCCTCCTGGCAACAGCTTCCAATGCTACCGTGGTGATCCACGGCGCTCGGCCGTCGACGAGGTCCTGTCGTCTTGGTTTCACAAGTTTAAAAACACTAGCCGTTCAGCGGTCAATACCGTGGCTGAGACCCCGAACATAGTAGTTATTCTTGCCGACGACGCGGGCGTCGGCGATATCAGATGTTACAGTCAGAGCTGCCGGATTCCAACGCCAAACATTGATTCGGTTGCGCAGTCGGGCGTACAGTTCACCCAGGCTTACGCGCCGGGCAACGTCTGCACACAGACTCGTTACGGTCTGTTGACCGGTAGGTACCACTTCAGGACGGACCGGCGAGGAGAAGGGGTCGTATTCGACTACACGGACCCGATAATCGGTAGCGAACCCACGATACAGGATGTGTTGGGCAGCCTCGGCTACAGGACGTACTGTTCGGGCAAATGGCACCTCGGGATAGACTGGATAGAGCAGGGGACAGGGAGTGGTCAGTTCCGAAACGAGGCCATAGACTTCGGCGCGACATTTGCGGGGCCAACGGCGCAGGGGTTCGATCACTACTACGGCATCCGGGCGTCGTTAGACCACCCACCGTACTGTTTCCTCGAGGACGGCCACGTAGTTGGATACCCTCTAGAGGAGAAGGACACGTACTACACCCAACAACGACCCGGACCCGCCTCTAGTACCTGGGACGACAGGCAGGTCGACAGACAGTTCACTAACCGGGCCCTTTCGTACATTACGGAGGCCGCCCAGTCTGAGGATCCCTTCTTTCTGTACTTCCCCACATCGGCACCACATCGTCCGTGCCTGCCTCCGCCACAACTGCAGGGGCGGAGTACTGCTGGAGACCGAGGAGACATGATAGTACAGTTCGATTGGGTGATCAGACAGATCGATCAACAGCTGGCAGCGCTCGGTGTTCGGGACGAGACCATCTTGATTGTGGCAAGTGACCACGGACCGAGGCCGGCGGCCGAAGAAACCGATCACGATCCGACGAACGGCCTCCGTGGTCAGAAAGCGACGCTGTACGAGGGCGGGATCCGCGTCCCGCTGATCGTTCGCTGGCCAGAGAACACGGTTACTGATCAAGTCAACACGCCGGTCTCGCTCATCGACATCTTCCCGACGATCGCCGACATCGTCGGCCGGGATGTGGATAATCTCGATGGGCGGTCGTTCACACCGCTTCTGAAGGGGCGAGAATACTCGCCCGGAGCGATTATCTCTGAAGATGGAAGCGGACAGCGTGCTCTCAGAAAAGGTGAGTGGAAGTACATCGAGGCGACCGGCGATAGGGACGCAGAGCTCTACAACCTGTGTGACGACCCCACCGAGTCCGAGAACAGGGTCAGGGCCGACGCGTCGACGGCGGAGGCGCTCAATGTGACGTTACAGAACACCTGAAGCGTACACACCCCTCTGTTTGTGCATCTCTCTATCGACCCACGGCACCGGGGGTTCAGGCGCCACTAACAGTTTTCGTGACCGAGTCGGTTGGCCAGTTCTGAACTGTGATCCCGTAGTGTAAATTTCAACAAGCATTCGTCTTTAGCTAAGAGAAGAACCACGTGACAGCGGCGACCTATCGAGGCTTCTTTTCGAGAGGAATGAGGAGGCGGCGAGTGTGTACAACGACACCTCCTCACCTCGAATTATGCGTCGGCTCACTACGCTTTTCCATCTGAATTCCTCGAAGAGCACGCCGAGGAACTCGGCGTGGTCGAACGGGATAGCAAGCTTCAGATTCCAGTCCTCGTGTGGGCGTTCGTGTTCG
>KB659971.1_pt56 | contig 85926 bp, 84 predicted proteins | sample 558768 | NCBI scaffold set KB644980.1 | reverse complement strand
TGTACAGGCGCACGGACTCTCTGGTCGATGGGAGAGTCCCGCCGGTCTGGGTTCCCTGCACCGCGTCAATGTCAACGCGAACGTCCGTTTCAGATCCGAATCGCCTGTGTGTGCTGAGTAATAGCTGTCCGGTTGTTGATCCATCTTGACGCAGTGAAAATATATCATTTTTCAGTTGATTATCGACGTAGATATCCACGCCCTGCCCAATCGCGAGTGGTTCTCCATCTGCTACAGTTATGACTGACTCTGTAAATGGGAGTTCCAAGAGAGTTGATACTCCCTCAGAGTTGGCTGTCACCGTGGTAGTAATTCCAGCGGTCGGACCGATCTCAGGTCGCGCTGACGGTATTGGTGTGGGTGTCGGTGTTGGCGCTGGAGTATCTGGTATCGGCTGCTTATCTGGGTTGTTTTTCGAGTTAGACCCACGAGTTGACCCTGCAGATGAGCCTGATGATGAGTTGTCATTGTCCCTTTCGGTCGCCACTGGCGTTGCTGTTTCCATCGACGTTGGTTTCGGCGTTGGAGTAGCATCTGGGGTCGGTGATGGGATCGGTGTTGGCGGTGCTGTCGGAGGTGTTGGAGTTGGTGTTGGTGCCGGAGTCGGAGTGGGGGTAGGCATTGGCGTAGACGTTGGCGTCGGTGTCGGCGCTGGGCTGGGAGTTGGAGTTGGTGTCTGAGTGGGTGTTGCAGTTGCAGTTGCAGTCGTCGCAGTAGAGGTTGGTGTTGGTGTTGGTGTCGGCGATGGAGTCAGAGTTGGTGTGGACGTAGGTGTATTGGTTGGTGCTGGATTCGGGGTGGGTGTGACTGTTGGTGTTGGCGTAGACGTCGGCGTGAGCGTTGGAGTCGGCATCGGAGTTGGAGTGGAGGAAGGTATTGGTGTTGGTGTGGATGTAGGCGTTGGCGTTGGAGTGGGTGTTGGTGTCGGAGTCGGAGTGGAGGTAGGTATCGGTGTTGGTATTGGCGTAAGCGTTGGAGTCGGCGTTGGTGTTGGCGACGGCGTTGGAGTCGAAGTTGGAATTAATGTAGGTGTCGGGTCGGAGTCGGTGTTGGTGTGGCTGTAGCAGTTGGGGTTGGCGTCGACGTTGCTGTCGGTGTGGCTGTAGCGGTTGCCGTGTCGCCGTCGGAGAGTTTTGCGCGCTAAATGATGCTGTGTCTGTTCGATGTTCCTGTGCATTCATATCGTAATACCGAACAGTGACCGTGTCACCATCCCCTGCATTGAGTATTCCTAGCGCGTCTGTCTGACTGATATCGATTGTTCCAGTGAACGTTGTGCCGCTAGTGTGTGATAGAGTGACAGTTTCGCCTTTATTATATTTCAGGTCATCGAAAAGATCTGTCTCACCCTCGAACGAGATTGTAACGGTATTATTCTGGTTTCTCTGGACAGATTTAATGGAATTTGATCCAAACCCACTGTAATCAAAAGTCAAGTCAGACTTGTTTAGTATGGCATCCTTGTTTCTGTCCGAGACTGGATGATTAGTAGTATACTGCGTAATTCCACTTTTTAGAGCTTTTTCTTCAAATATAGATTGCTCAGTGTCAGACATAATATTCACAATATAATTCATATCCGTCGACAGGTTAGCATCATCAAGTGTGACACGAACATTATCATTCTCATAATAGAGATTTCTATCAAGTGTAATACTGCTTTGATCTGTCGTTGAGGCAGAACCGCTGCCAATTACATACCAATTTCCTGCGATGAGACAGAGGATAATAAACAATGCAATCGTTCGTCCGTGTTCATGAGCTACCATTTATGAATTCAGTTGTGACTCTCTTTAGCTTCAGTGCGTTTCTGGTACAACTGGCGCGCCACAGAGAAATAGCGCCGCCGTCCGCGTATCTGCGTGAGGTACAGATTCCGAATCAGTGATATATACCTTCCGTTTGTGACTGGGTGACAAAATTCAATAAACGTGTGATTACGATGCGAATAAGTTCTCAATCCGATATTCAATTCAGATGAATGTGATGGAAAGGTCAAATATCACAATATCAACATAACCTCGTTCTCAGAATTGAGTATCGAATCTCACTATCCGTGATTCAAATTAAGCGATACAGCGGAGTATACGGTGTTTTTCACCCTCGCGCGGTCATGCTCACAGTCTTCGCGTTGTTGTGTAAATCCGGAGGTACATATTGGAGAAGGGCAACACTGACGCGCATGGATTCCGCAGATGACGCACTCGCTGCCCGTCTTGATGCTGTCGAACGCGCTGTCAGTGAATCAACGATGACTGATCCAATCGATTCAGTTGGTGAGTCACCGAATCATAACGGTGGGGTAACGCTCTCATCGGTGCCGGATCTCCATGCTATTGACACCCCTGCTGGCATCGAATATAATGATTCAAATTCAGAATCAGCCGTCGGTGAGAATACTGTTGGACCCGAAGACACGCCGCCCGCTTCCGAGACGAACGGGAATAGATCTTCATCCTCATCGGTGTCAAATGAACAGACGTCGGCCACAGCGACGGACACAGACACGAACGCAGACGCAGACACAAGCACAGATGCAGAGATTACAACCCGAGTTGGAGAGATTGAATCACGTCTCAACTCGATTACCGGTGAACTGGCGGCTATCCGCGGACTCATTGAGAGTGTAACTGCGATTGATGAGGCAGTCGAACAGCGAGCAAATATCGCGCTTGCGAAAATTGAGGCAATTGAATCACAACGTGGAGAAGACACAACGCAGAACACAACAACAGAATCGGAGACAGTACACTCAAAAAGACAATACGGGAAGCATGAAACCTCGGCTGAACCGTCATCGACGACCAATTCAGATCAACTATCACACGAGACATCGACATGTGCGGTTTGTGGAGAGACGCCAACACCAACCGCACCACGTCATTCGGGAAGTCGTGACGCGGTCAAACAACGATCAACACCGCAGTCGACGGCGACGGAAGACACACCCACGAGAAGTAAAAGTACTACCGGGAGTGAACCGCAGTCTCATCAAGACCACACTGTATCAGAACGAGAAGAGCTAACAGAAAGTTACACTGATGATACGGAGACGACATCATTAGCTGCTCGTCTTCGTGCAGCGTTTGAGTGATCCGACTGGTCATTGCGGTTGCGTTACTGCTTGCAACGATGGCAATTGCAATCCCCGCGATTACAGATGCAACACAAACGCGTACAACGACCGAGTATGACGCTGCTGTGAATCGAATCGAGCGCGCTGGTCATACACTGGTTATGAACGAGGATGTAACGCGGACACAAGCCCATGCAGCGACACGTCGTGTTGAGATAATAATTCCTGCAGAATCATTCACCACACCGGAAACTGAATTTGTGGCTATCGGTGGATCGCCCGAGACAACCGGAAACCAGCCAATAGTCACATACGCACTCGCAGAAATGTCGGCGAAAACACCGCCTATCCGGCGTGTGATTTCACTTCCTGTGCCGATTCGAACGCCACAGGGACCTGTCGTATTTCGATCAGCAGGTTCTCACAGTATTACTCTTTCACTCGTTCGTGAGCGATCACGCACGGTGATTGTCATTACACGCGGGTGAGTATTCGTTAAACGTTTGAGAGTGGATCTCACTGAGTCCGAAGCAGATACGATAGTGCTTCGAGCGCTCTGGAATTGAGTGGCGAGCGCGTCTGTCTATGAACTGCGAGTTACGTGGCTACATCTGCATCTATGTTATATTGTGCTTACACTTATACCGATATTTCAGACTCACATACATGTACAAACGCATGGGAGCACAGCCCGATACTCAAATAATATCCCGTCACCACGCAGCCTATGTCGATCATACCGGCTACGGTTGCAACTGCTATCGATACACGTCTGAGACGGGTACTGCCATCGTCAGTGTATGCGTATCTGTCATCCGTCATTCCAGCGTCGGCAATTGGAATGAATGCATTATCTGATAGTTCAAATGACGCAGACACTCGGTGTCACTGTCATGTGGCTGTTGAGACACCGACTGGAACCGGGATGGCTGATTTGAATCGGAATCGGAATGAACTCATTGTTGATGCAACGGACTGTTCGGGAAATGGTGACCTCGCGTCTGCACCTGCCTGTCGGGGGACCGTCATCGATGCACTCACACAAAATGATGTAAGCGTTATCCGAACGATTTCTGATGGTATTGAGCGAGCATACGTAGATGATGCTGCGGTCACACTCCGAGCAATTGGGCGGTTTATCGAGCGTGTTCGATTTCATGACCCAGAGATAGCCACCCGCGCTCAAGAGGACCCTGTGAAAACTGCATACCACGCAACAGGACGGGCAGGCGCTGTTGCAGATATCGCCGCAGAGACAGGGTTTGATTCACTCATGGACACAACAGTCGAGACAGCACTCAGCCCGTTTGTCGCTCCGACACTGTCTCGATCACATCTTGAACGCTCGCCACCACCGGATGCAACGCTTCTCGACGTTATCGACCTCTCGACTGACGCAACAGCCCGGATATATTCTATTGGTGCGAACGTCAATAGCAATATTGAGCAAAAACAGTATTATCATCTTGAGCCGGCGTGTCAGACCCTCAGCGCAAACGCGATTCATACACTGGCAATGGCATATGAGTGTCTAGGAACCGGTGCGATTGATGACGGTGCTCGGGCACCAGGTCGTGCCGTCCGATATGTTGTCACTCATGGAGATTCTGTTCCTGTCGAAACGCTGACTGCGATTTTGACTCGTCATACTCGAGGACTTGGGGTAATTGAGCATCTTTTTGCGGATGATTGCATTTCGGATGTGATTGCGTCATCACCGGTCACTGAAACACCGCTTCGAGTCGTTCGTGACGGTGAGCGGATGACGACGAATATCCGTCTACGACCATCCGGTGCAGCCACACTTGCCTCGCGATTTCGCCGTGAAAGTGGTCGTGCGTTCTCCCGAAGCTCACCGACGCTTGATGCAACTGTCACTGCCGAGACCGGTCGACAAATCAGGATTGCAGGAATTACAGCCCCAGCGAGTGATGGACTTGGGTTTGCATTCCGCGCTCGCGATACCACTCCATGGACACTCACTCGATTGCTCACTGTTGGATCACTTACCCCCGCTGCAGCCGCATTCCTGTCCGTTGTGACCGCCCGTGGTGCCGCAACAATCGTTGCAGGAACCCGCGGTGCTGGCAAAACAACACTACTCGGGGCGCTCCTGTGGGAGCTGCCACACATAACTCGCCTTGTTAGCGTCGAAGATACGCCTGAGCTTCCCGTTGAAGCACTACGTAATCATGGTCGGGATGTACAACCACTGTACACTGAGACAGACACAACTGGAATCACTGCAGCGGCATTTACTCCGACTGCTGCACTTCGAACAGCACTGCGACTTGGGAATGGCGCGCTTGCAATTGGTGAAGTTCGTGGTAAAGAAGCAGCAGCACTGTATGAGGCGATGCGCGTTGGCGCACACAGTCATGCTGTCCTTGGAACAATCCATGGTGATTCTGGCGTCGCTGTTCGTGAGCGAGTCGTTTCAGATCTTGGAGTACCAGCCTCTGCATTCAGTGCCACAGACCTCGTTGTAACCTGTGCTCGTCGCGGTGATGACCGATTTGTATCTCAGATCGAAGAGGTTCGAACCGGTGAGACAACTGAGGATATTCAGTTCGTGTCATTATTCACCCGAGTTGATGGGGAACTCACCTCAACCGGTGTGATCGAACGTGGAGATAGCCGTATGATCGAACGTCTCTGTCGGGGGACAACGGATTCATACGCTGATCTCCGGACGGCGCTCGCTGACCGTCATGAAACACTCGAACGGCGTGCTGAGATTAATTTAATCGACCCAAAGCAGGGTGCTGTCTCGTGGTCGAGGGAAACGACAGACAGAGTTCCAGCTCCGAGTGAATGATGCGACGAAACGTTATTTCCGACGACACTGTGAGTCGAATTGAAACCCTCACAGAGGTGCTTGCCAGTCACTATCCAGGAGATGTCACACCGACACCTGAGTTCGTGCGGGCGCTCGCGTTTCTAAACGCATCTCTCCACCCAGAGACGATTATCGCCGCTGGATACCTGCTTGCGGTTCCCGTTGCAATCAGTAGTTTTCTCCTGTTGAGTGCAGGGATGGTTCTGGTTGGCACGACTCTTTCTTTGAGAACAGTTGTGATTGCATTACTTCTGGCGGGTGCCATTGGAGGTGGCGTAACGCATCTCACTCACACACTTCCAATTGCACTCGCAACGCTGCGTCGCACTCGTGCACTCGGGGCGGCACCGGGGCTTGTTGGTCGGATTGGTCTTCGACTCCAACTTGATGATCCACCAGAGCGTGCATCTGCATTCGCTGCACGGACTGGAACAGGACCACTTGCAGAAAGTCTACAGGCGCATGTTAATCGAACAAGTCCGGGTCCGACAGCTGGGCTGATGAGCTTTGCGACGGAGTGGGAACCTTGGTTTCGTCCACTCGAGCGTTCGCTCACCTTACTCCGGGCAGCGGTCGATACCCCGCCTGCAGATCGCACTGACGCGATTGAAAGTGGAATTGATGCCGTCCTCTCTGGGATCCGCTCAACAACGGCTGGGTTTGCGGGGACAGTCCGTGGACCGGCAAGTGGTTTGTATGCGTTTGGTGTGTTGCTTCCGCTTGCGCTCGTTGGAGTTCTCCCAGCCGCCCGAGCCGGTGGTGTCTCCATCCCAACGGGTGCATTCGTTTTATTCTATGATTTTCTGCTTCCCATCGGGCTATGCGTCGCAAGTGGGTGGATACTGCTTCAGCGTCCGGTTGCGTTCGCCCCGACACAGATTCCACGCTCACATCCCGCGCTCCCGACTGGCGGTGTCCGTGGGATTGGTGCTGCATCAATCGGTGCTGTTGTTGGATGGGGTGTCGGTTCGACAATCGTCCCATGGGGTGGTCCAATCGCTGCCTGTGGAATTGGAGTTGGTGCCGGGCTCACCGTCCAATATCACCCTGCCGCGGCAGTTCGAAAGCGAGTTGCAGATATTGAATCGGGGCTTGCAGACGCAACGGCGGTGATTGGGCGGCGTGTCGGAGCCGGTGAGGCGGTCGAAACATCACTGACCGCTGCTGCGGATGCAACGATTGGTGAAACAAGTGCTATTTTCAATACAGCCGCCGGTGTCCAACGTCGCCTTCGTGTCGATATTCAGCAAGCGTTCTTAGGTCCATACGGTGCGCTTTCGGATGTCCCCAGTGATAGAGCGCGTGCAACGGCTGTTCTTATCGGGGTCGCAGCACGAGAAGGGCGACCTGCTGGTAAAACACTTCAGACACTCGCCGATCATCTGCGGACGGTACAACAAACAGAATCAGCCGCACGACGTGAACTTGCGAGTATTACCGGAACACTCAGTCACACAGCAGCACTGTTTGGACCGCTTGTGGGTGGAGCAACAGTTTCGATGGCGACAAAAATGGCTGAGACAAGCGGTTCAGCCGATTCGATGGGTGCAACAACAGGACTGGCTCTGTCACCATCACAGCCTCCAACTGTTGGATCCACCGTTAGTGGTGCAACAGCAATTCCACCAGAGATACTTGGGATTGCCGTCGGAATCTATATTCTGCTCTTAGCAGCTATCCTTACGATTCTTGCAACAGGACTCGAACGAGGGCTTGAACGCTCGCTTGTCGGATATCGCGTTGGACTCGCAGTTCTTTCGGGAACGGTTGCGTATTTTACTGCATATATCGGCGCAACAGCGGTGTTTTAATCAACCCGGACACAGCGATTTGTCGGGTTTATTCGGATCGATATGGCTCAAACGGGGATAATCAGATAGCTGAGTGATGACGATAAGACAGGTCGTTGTGAGATGATGAAGGATCGGACTCTGAGGTGCAGGTTGATATATGACACCGCAACCACTCTCAGCATGTTCAACATCCCGATTGACGCGTGGTATGCTTGGATTGGACTTTCGATTGCGAGTATTGCACTGATTGGTGCTGTCAGTGGTCTTCCAACGACAAAGCCACCAGATGCAGCGGCTGTTGCGACGACAATTGACCGCGTTGGGGCAGCAGAGTATCCCGCGACAGCCGAACACCCAGTCAGTGCGGATGCAATTTGGCTTGGAACATATCGGATTGGACTAAAATCAGATGCTGGCACTGCTCATGCAACGCTCGCATTTGGTCCGATTACACCCGTTTGTTCGAATTCGAATCACTCGAGTGAGAATCGCCTTTGTGATATTCTCTATGGCTCACCACCGGCATACGTCTTTGACTCAGAGACGGCATTTCTCGACGCAGTCACGACTGCACAAACGAATGGGACGGATGTCGCATGGCGTCCGGTCGATGGTCCGGTTGTCATTCGACGCGTTTCGTGGAATAATGAATCTGTGGTGCTTGTAGGAGTGTAATATGCGTCCTCGAAGATCACTGTTGTCGCTCTTTCGATCGGTATTATCGATTGATACTGCGATTAGTAGGTTCCATCTCGATTCTCATACTGATTCCAATCAGTGTCGCGCACAGACATCACCGATTGTTGCTTTGATTGCACTATTTGTCGTGTGTGTGGGTGTATCGCTGTATGCAACGACACTCACAGACATCTTCCAATCGACGTCTGATCGTGAACTTGCTGGACCGACTGCAGACCGTATTATCGATATTCACGCACCTGGTGGTGTGCTTGACCCGACTCAGGTGAATGTCACCCCCACGTCAGGATCGACGTCTATTCCTCACGGGTATCAGACGAATATTTCAATTCACACTGACTCTCAGAAATGGCAGTATGGACCACACCCACCAAGTCATGACACTGATAGCACTAATACTGATAGTGTCACCCGTTCGATTGGTGTTGCTGTCAACAGCGGTGTTGATTGGGGGATCATCATCGTCCGAGTGTGGCAATGAATGCAGCCGTTGATGCGCTTGTTTGCATGGCTCTCATTACAGCTGCGATTGCAGGCGTCCTCACTGTTGACCAATCACCACCAACGCGAATTGACCGCGCTGACACCATCGCTAATACACTTACGACGACCACCACGACCATCGAGTACTCACCGACGCTCGAAATCGATGACTTCGACAGTCGATTAGTCTCTCCTGAGCAGTATCGTCTCACTCGCCGGACGCATGACACCCTTGCCGGACTTATTGCCCGTGCAACGATTAGTGGAACTCGAACACAAAAAGCGCAGCTAACGCGAATAGATGATGATTTTCGCCTTCGGGTTCGCAACGCTGTCCGCGCTCGAACAGGCGGGCGTGTCCGTGTTGATGCCCGCTGGGTACCATATCCAGGGTCGCCTCTATTCGCTCATTTCAGTGTTGGTCCACGACCACTGTCACAGTCTGATACTGTACATACCGCGACGGTGAACATCCCTGTCGGCGTTGCACCAGTTTCAATCGAGACGCACGACCAGTTTCGAACCCTTGGCACTGCGGTTGCTGCCCGTCTGGTTGCTGCTGTCGTTCCACCAGGACCAACACGAGTCATGATGCGTGATGATGAACCAGGAATAACCCTTACTCGATATCGCTATGCCCGACTGCAATCACTCACCAATGCATCGCTTGCTGAACCGTTAGCAACAGAGAATACCACTGAGGCAAATGCCCGACTGACAGCGGCGCTTGCTCCGGAAATTACAAGTGATCTTCAACGTCGATATAAGACACCGGCAGTAGCAACCGAGGCGGTATCGGTGACAACGGTTGAGATTATTATTCGAACATGGGGTCATGGTGGTGGATCCTGATGAGTCGCTCAATCGGCTCTGATGATCGTGCCCGGGTTCCATTCGCGCTTGTTGGTGTGCTTTTGCTCGTTGGGAGTTCGATGATTACGTTTTCACTTGCGACACCCGGGGCAGCACCGGTTGACCGGACAGCCGATGCGGTTGCCGACCGTGTTGATGCTGAGACAACTGCTGCCCTCCGTGGGGCGATTCGTCGTGCAGCCCATGCTGCAGCCCGCGAGCCTGTGACGATTCCTGCTGAGAGTGCTGCTGGGCGGGCGCTTGGGACGACTGCCCCATTTCGTCGGGCGCTTGAGTTGAGAATCTATCTGCAAGCGCGCGAGGCGCTCATGAACGTCGAACATCAACGTGGTCGGAGTGCTGCACACGTTACACTCCCACAGCATGATGATATTGACACATTACTCACACAGGTTTCTGTCACCGGTGTTGATGATGGCACCGAACTCCAAGCGACAATCCGAGGAATACAGCTAACAGTTATGCGCGATAACCGTATCATCGATACGCGTATCATTAATCGAACAATGACGGTCGCGGTCCCTGTTCTTGCACTACATGATCAGACAGTGAAATTTCAAGGTCGACTCGATGCTGATGCACTTACAGGTCCGGGTCTTGCCCGACGGACAACAATCGGATTAAATGCAATCACACAGGCTCGCGGACTCGGGCAATACGCTGGTGCACCAATTGGGAATGTCTTATCGAATTCACATGTAACACTCTCAACGAACGCTGGGCTTGTTGACTCACAGCGGGCGGTTTTTGGGCGGAGTGACCCCGATGCTGCTGCAGGACTTCGAGTAGCAACACTCAATACGGGAATCAATGATGTTCTTACCCCGCTGACACCACCGCGTGTCGCCGCTGCGGTTACCGGTGCAGTCCCAGGACCAAATGCTCCTGAACGATTACGCGTGCGCCAAACGAAATCAAAGTACCCCGACCCAGTTCCCTCCGCAGAACAGACGATTACGGTCGGGGTGAATGGGACGGCTGATTCAGCATTTCTCGCCGTTCTCCGAGGAACAGATACCACAGCATCGTATGAGCAGATAAGCCAAACCGGCTACACGGCATGGGCGCAACTTATGACTGATGTCGATGTGCAGTGGCAGGGGCGTCCAACAGCACCTGACTCGCCAGGACCAAACTGGACGCTCGCTGAGACAGATGTCTCACGCGAGGTGACTGTGATGCCCGCCTCTCCTACGCGGGTGAGCCCTCGATTTCGCGATGGAATTGGACGGCAGACAATCAGTATCGCTGCACGGTCGGTAACAGTCGATTCAACGGTGAAATGGACATGGCAGACACCAGAGAAATCACCTCGAATAACCACGGATTCGTGGCGTCAGCGCTCGCATATCCAGATACACCTCACGGGGAGAGTCGTACCTCTCGCGGTTCCGACGCGTGGGATTTTCCCCAGTTTTGAACCCGGTGGAGCAATCAACGGTCCGAATCTCGTTGAGACGACTGAGGCAGCGCAGAAGCTCTTGAGAGATAATGGTGGCTACGACGATATCGCACGACGAGCGGCAGTAAATGGTGATGTTACCGCAATTCAAACAGTCAGCGGTCGCCGACCACCGTCACTTTCGACATGGGTGTATGAGGATGTGAGTTCTCTTCGTGAGAAGGTTCGCACCATCTCAGTGGTAGTCAGCGGTGATGATATCGCAACAGGACAAACAAACCCTGCAGCACGACTCACAAACAGCCTCCAGCGTCAGCGATATGCGCTTATTGACCCACCACGGCGGTATGACGGCGTTGCTGACCGCGTTCGCGTCGCAACGCGAGCGGCATATATTGACACTGTCATTGCCCATCTTGAAAAACGATCAGAACAGACAGCAAAGCAAAATGCCGGAATCACAGATGTGCTCGATGTTCCGGGAATATCTGCATCCCGGATAAACAAACTTGCAGGGCTGACTCCAATGGCTCCGCCACCTCGTCGAACACTTGGCACTGTCGGTGGCGTTTCTGGTCCGCTGAGTGTCATTCCCGATGGTGATCCCGCATACCTTGGAGTGAGCCCGGTTAACGCAACGCTTGTCGATGGAATAACTGATGAGACATCGTACATTCCACTTGCAGCGCGCAATCAGAATGTGTTTGCAATTCCATATGCTGATGCAGCCGATACAGTCGTCTCACAGATTTTCGGCGCTGGAGGGCGTGTCTCACTCCAGACAGCCGGACAAGCACTGATTGCAGCAGATAATCGTCTTGCTGTTGCTCCAGATGCAACCTTACGTACCCGACGTAACACACTCGAAGCAGCAATTACTGACTCGATGGAGGATGTTGAACAACAAGCCGACCGCACGCTCAGATCAGAAACAGATCTCTCGAATTCAGCGCGGGCAGCAGCGATTGATGAGACGATTGCAATGTGGGATAGCGGCTCAGTCGCATTAGCCGCTGCAAACGGATCACTCGCGACGGCGCTTGCAACAAGAGCACTCGCCCGAGGAGCTTCGACACAAGCATACGGGCACGAACGTGACCAACTTGAGACTGCATTACGAGTTGACCTGCGAAAAGTAGCGACCAGTAAGTCGGTTCGAGTGCCTGAGCCAGCGGTTGATGACACAATGTCGTCACTCCAGCAGGGTGCTCACTCAGTCGCCTCCGCTGCGGCGGCAAATGCAACAGAGCGTGCGGTAACACGGGCGACGAAGGGAACGGTAACGACAATTCCTGCTGGACTCCCGGTACTCCCAACATTTAGTCCATGGATTGCGACCGTCAACCTCTGGATAGTCGATATTCGCGGGGGATATGGTCGATTTGCCGTTGGCACTGCGTCTGGGTCGATGCGGTATATCCGTGATGGATCAACAGTGTCGCTCGATATAGATGCCGATGGAACCACAGAGACACTGGGGCGGAATGAGCGAATTGATTTTACTGTTCGAACCGCTGCAATCGTGGTCGTCCCATCTGGTCCATTCGGCGTTGGAGATGTCGATGGAAACGCCGATGAGCGCTCTGTTGGGTGGACAGGGGCAGGCGCTGATGCACGATGTACGACCCCAACCGGGTACTGCCCGCGTGAGTGAGTTGTCGCCACAAGATAATGTGCTGTCGACAGCGCAGTGCTTCCAGGTGACGCCATCATATTAGCCCGGATAATACATTGTATCTTACTGGACTCACTGATGTATCTCGTATATTGTGAGGAGAGGAGCACCGATATGTCGACAACTGTTTTATCGCCGCGGTATTGACAGGCGATATGCTCTATGACGCAGCAGATAATCCCGGTTCATTGACACCTGATGCACTTTGTGCAGCATATGAAAAACAGCTTCACGATGTTATTACGGATGTCGGGGTTGAGACGATAATCCAAGAAACGGACGTTGACACAAAGACGATTGAAACGCTTGCGAATATCGACCCTGACACAGACACGCCCGTAACGCCGGACCTCCGAACGGAAGACGCTGCAGCAATTCTTGCGGCTCATCAGACTCGTCCTGACGCGGAGTCAATCATATTCGAACTTCGTGACCATCTGCTGATGTCAATGACGACAACAGTCGTCGATGTCGATATTATTGCCTCGAATGTTGATCTTGATCTCTCTGGTCAGGAAGTGCAACAGGCACTCGAAGGGCGAGCAGCAATGACGCTCGCACAACTTGCCGCAATCCAGCGATTCCTTGCTGCGCGTAATGATCAGTAATGACTCGCGTCGTCATTATCGGGTGTGGATATGTCGGCATTGAACTTGGGACACAACTCCAAGCAGCTGGTCACACAGTAACGGGTGTTCGACGCTCAGAAAGTGGGCTGAACTCGATTGCGGCGGCGGGATTTGATGCACAACAGGCTGATGTGACTCGTCCAGAGACGCTCACAACACTCCCGGATGCTGAATGGGTCATCTTCGCCGCGAGTTCCGGTGGGCGAGGCGCTGAATCAGCCCGACGAGTCTATGTTGAGGGACTTCGAAATACAATCGCCGCATACGCTGAACGTGACTCGACAGACCGACTCATATACACATCCTCAACTGGTGTCTATGGTGATCATGACGGCAGATTTGTCGATGAGTCAACACCGCTTGATCCAACGACTGAGAAAACCCAGGTCCTCGAAACAGCAGAGTCAATCGCAATCGAAGAGGCAGGTAATGTTGGAATCGATGGAACCGTTGCTCGATTTGCTGGATTATATGGTCCACACCGCTATCGGCTGCTGCGGTATCTGGAGGGACCAGTAACTGAGGGATATCTCAATATGATCCATCGCGATGATGCAGCCGGTGCAATCAGACACATACTCACTGCAGATGTCGCTCGTGAGGAATGTGTGCTTGTTGTTGATGACGAACCGGCTGAGAAGTGGGCATTCGCTGACTGGCTCGCGACCGCATGTGGTCGTCCTGATCCACCCAAACAGACTGTCGAGGAGCGACTTGCGACGTCAGATCTTTCTGAAACAGCACAACGGCGCGTCCGGACGAGTAAGCGATGTTCAAATAACTATCTCCACGAACTTGGCTATTCACTCTCATATCCAACCTATCGTGAGGGATATGCTGAACCAACCGCGGCTGTCGCCGATGGAGCGGATCCGGAGACGCTTTAATTCAGTAATACCGACGAGTATCGATCCAATGCCCGAGGACACTGAATGTCGTTGTAATGATTGGGGAGCCGTGGATAATAGCCTAAGTGGTGTTTTCAGTACCGATGGGCGTTTATTCGCGTGATTGATAAATATCACATGGCGACAAAGCGGGGCACATGGGATTATCGAGAACAATTTGGGGAGGAATTTGGGCGGACATATTTCCGCCGGTTTGACCCGGGCGTTACTTCCAGTATTGGGATTGGAACATATCTTGGAGCACCAACAGACAATGCAGATGAGCAATACTACCGCGCGTTGGTCGATGCAATTGAGTCAGGTGTCAATCATCTCGACACGGCGATTAATTATCGATGCCAACGAAGCGAACGTATCGTCGGGGATGCAATCGCTGATGCAGCTATTGACCGCGATGCGATTGTCCTTGCGACGAAAGGCGGGTTCATTCCATTTGATGAAGAGAAGCCAGCAGACCCAGGTGGCTACATTAGTGAGGAATTTATCCAGAATGGAGCGGTGGATGCCGCTGCTCTCGCCCGCGGATGTCACGCTCTGACTCCAGCATTTATTGATTCGATGCTTGATCAGTCGCAAGCGAACCTTGCTGTTGATTATATTGACTGCTATTATATACACAATCCCGAAACACAACTCACTGTTCGTTCCCGGACGGCTGTCTATGATCAATTGACTGCAGCCTTTGAGCAACTTGAGCGCCGTCGTGTGGCTGGAGATATTGGTGGCTATGGCGTCGCAAGTTGGAACGCCTTCCGCGTCCCTCCAAGTCACGACTCATATTTGTCACTGCCACGCGTTATTGCATGTGCCGAGACAGCTGCTGATACCGTTGGAGTCGATGATTGCGGATTCATGGCGGTTCAACTCCCGTTCAACATTCAAATGGCAGATGCATTCACCACAACAGCACATCCTGACCCAGAGCGTGCGGATGATGCGACCATGCAGAAAGATACCATCGGTGTGAATCAGAATCAGAACCAGAATCAGAGTATATCTGATACCAAGGTAAACACAGATAACACAACCACGCAGGTAAGCGCGCTTCGGTATGCACAGGAGCGTGGGATCAACATCATCGCAAGTGCAACACTGGCGCAGGGTGAGTTGACGAGTGAAGATGCAATCCCACCAGCTGTTGACAGTAAATTATCAGGAGAAACGCCGGCACAGCGAGCCATCAATTTCACCCGCAGTGCTCCAGGGGTTACCACCGCGCTTGTTGGCACTGGATCCCCAGAACATGTCTCTGAGAACGTTACCGCTGGAACATTTGACCCACTCGGTGCGCAAGTATTTGATGCTGTTTTTGAGTAATAAAGATACCTGGAGGTTTTAATCGCGGTATCAGTCGGTCATCTTCGATATTCTCTGTTGAGCAAAGAGCGAAGATGTTCTTCCGTATATGTTGCATCACGAGGACGCGCAGTTCAGATAAGTGATGTGAACGTACAGTCACTTGAGTAACCAATCATGAGTGTTGTTGCTGTCATTGTCGTCACCGGTCTTCTCGGTCATCTTATGTCATTGAGATGCTTCTCAAGGTGAGCGCGGAGGAATCCTGAGCGTAAGCGTGAGCGGGAGCGGTGGAGATTGCAGGTATGATAGTCCCAGTCCCAGTTCTCATCCTTCCGAGCATCCAACCAGTACAAGTCTGAGGCAGATACTCGCGATCTCGACCGGGAGGACGGGAGGACTGCGACTGCTGGTTTGGGGGTTGGGGGTGCGACGCCTCAGCCCCCGGGACTCCTCTCGTCCAGGATGAACGGATTCTCAGCGTTGGGTGTGCTTCAGAGAGTCCAGCAGACATCGCCGGACTTGGAGTAACTTGTTTGATGCTTCCAAGCAGTCGGGCACTGCATCTACATCTGTCTCTGCATCGGTTTATCAAAGGAACCGACTGGTTTCGATTACTATCTCATTACTTGGATTGAGTGCCATCGTCGGACTGACCAGAATCGCTTCGTTTGCATCTGATTCCTTCCTGTGAGGAGAACCATCTGTCAGTTCACCGGACGGGTTGTGAAATCTCCGAGTAGCTCTCGTAGTGTAGATGAATTCAGAACTGTCGGATTCATTCTGTGTTCTTGAGGCCGCTGGTCTCGGTCCCACGCAAGCACTTACACTTACAGATTTCTGTCGACGGCTCAAGCCGTTGGGAGTCTCCGTGCTTTCTGTAATCCAGATGCTTTTGACCTATCCCAAGTAGAGATAATTAAATGGAATATGTGCAATCATCAATCGCGACGCTGCACGAACTTGATGATCCTCGACCATCAGCACCAATCGAACGTGCCGCCGTCGTTGTTCCAATGACCGAGCGGGAGTACGCTGGACTTGCGGCTGACCGTGTGCTTAGCACGCTTGAGGATCTTGATCCAGCCAGAGTTATCGTCCCGCTTCGGGCGCCACCAGCCCGGGTTAGTTCGTTTCGACAGTGGCTCGCAACGTATGAGCTTACACTTGAGGTGCTTTGGTGTGATGGTCCTCGTGTTGCTACGCTCTTAGAGAAGGCTGGGCTTGAGGGACGAAGTGGCAAGGGTCGTGATGTGTGGCTTGCACTTGGTCGTGCAGCCGAAGAAGAATTTGTCGTCGTACACGATGCCGATACCGTGAGTTATGACAGCTCATTCCTCACGCGATTGCTATTTCCGCTTGCGCATGGATTCGAATTCACGAAAGGATACTACGCACGTGTTGAGGATCGACAGTTGTACGGGCGATTGTTCAGATTGTTCTACATCCCACTTATTCGTGCACTTCGTGCGGCACATCCAACACCATATCTCCGGTATTTAGATTCATTTCGATATGCGCTCGCAGGCGAGTTCGCCGCCACTGCCGATATGATTACACAAATTCGGGCTCCCCGCTCGTGGGGACTTGAGATCGGAACGCTCGCTGACGCATTTGATACTGCTGGATTTGCACACACAGCGCAGGTTGATCTTGGTCGATATGAGCATGATCATAGGGCTGTTTCTGGACCCACTGGACTCTCAGAGATGAGTCGTTCAGTTGGTGAAACACTATTTCGGACAATCACACACCACAATATTTCGATTGATTTCGAAACGCTCCCACAGCGATATCGAAATACAGCACAACAACTGCTTGATCAGTATGCAATTGATGCCACATTCAATGGGTTCGATTATCCTCGCTCTCGTGAGCGCGAGCAGATTGAGACATACGCAAAGAATATTCAGCCACCTGGGAATCCAGATTATCTTCCAGCGTGGAGTGATGTTGATATAACTCCGTCTGCTGTTGTTGATGCTGCAGTTGCAGATGCTGATGCTGTCAACACTGAAACAACGGAAAATGAGATTGATGTCGATTAAATAGCTGTGTAGTTCGCATGTTCACGTTAAACAAACACCTCGTCATCTCGGATCTGACGCTGAAGAGTACATTCTATATTTGATTAATCTGAATATTATCTTATTCCGATCTGATAGATATGAACACGAGCGTGAAGATCAGCAAACAGATTAACCAGAGCAGTCTAATCGAGTGATGGCTCCAGCGATTTATCTCATCAATCATTAGATATTGTATCTATTATCAAACAGAGATAGACTAATACACTTACACTGAGCACCCAGCTAATGACTAAGGAGTTTATTTCACTCGACGAGTTGGCTGGTATTGTTGATCTCTTTGGGACATTAACTCGCGACGCAGTCGATACTGCAATCGTTGAGATGGCATTTCGACACGGTATCGAGGTTGAATCTAAGACACGACAGGATATGATCACAACCGCGATCAATCAGTATCGGCTTGTTATTTACCCATCCACCAGCGATGAAAGACGATCAGCACAAAACTCGACTGAGGATGCAAGTGATACCAACCCCAATATCGATGAGACAACAGTGAATCGGCTTGCACCCGGTCCAACTGCATTTCCAACACTCCCGGCGCATGCTGCGGACCTCCCGCGGATTCTTGAGACAGATGGTCAAGAAATCAATCACGAAGCAGCCACCGATGCAGTGATGAATCGACTCCGTGATGATACCGCACAAGCAATCACAACTGACGATACTGAATTGATGGAATATCTTCTTGATGTCACATACGATATCGAAACATGGGCTGGAGCAGCAGCAGTGAATGATGATCCAATCGGTGAGGTGCGGTGTCGACTTGACTCGGCATTGCCTGAGCGTTAACAGTCGTTGGCAATATGATCAGTGTTGATATCCGAAACCACACTAACTTCGACTAGAACGCCCAGTGGCGCGTTCCACTTCAGATACAGAAATCAAATTACCAACAATTGTTAAGATAGATAATCAACTTCCAGTGTTAGATTCGTTTGTTTTTCTTGTAGGTCCGAGATTGATAGGTTACATTCGCGCATGTCATCATGTGTACGGCTATGAATAGCCACGAGAACGCTCTTAGGTGATTACGCTTGGGTTTTTTGAATTTGATAGCCGTCATACCGTATCGTATGCAACCATCACGGCTATACCGATTGCATAATTAGTTTGTGATGTTACACATGAACCTCTCGGCGGTGAATACTCACACTCCGACACCAGTCATAGATGCTGGTCAGCGCGCAGCCGTCATTGCACCAATCGTGGGGATTGGTGCTAAACGACATGTGTTATTTACGAAACGTGCAGATCATCTTGGTGAGCATCCTGGTCAGATGAGTTTCCCTGGCGGATCACACGAACCAAGTGATACAGACCTCCGAGAGACTGCACTGCGTGAGGCAGATGAAGAAATTGGACTTGATTCAACAGAAACGCAATTCCATGGACGACTTGATGACATCCTCACAGTTACGGACTACGCTGTTCGACCGTTTGTTGTCCGTATTCCTCATCGTGAGTATCACCCTGATGAGCGTGAGGTGGCTGAGATTGTTCCACTTCCTGTCTCTGCGCTCACTGATCTGAGTAATTATGAACTGACTCGGCGTGAACACCCGGTCCATGGTGCGATTCAACTGCACTTTTTTTATGTTAATGGATATACCGTCTGGGGCGCAACCGGTCGGATGCTCGTTCAGTTACTCGAGTTGACGACTGACTGGAGTGCGCCGGAGGAAGTCGATCGTGTGATTGATCCTGATTCTGACCTTCCAGTGTAGGAGGTTGTCTTCGATACTATCAGTCTTAGAATGTCCTTCTGAGATAATATAATCCTCTCAGTCGAATCCATCGGTTATTCACTTCGTATGACAGGTGAATAGAAGAGTGGTATAAAATCAAAATAAAACAAGAGTAAGAGTGAAGTAAATACGACTAGTTCACCACCGCAGAATCGATGTTAGCTATCAGTATCGGGGTCAGGGTCAGGACCAGCATCGGTATCATCATGTTCATCAGCCTCACTCACCGCAACCGTTTGATGACGTCCATCCTTCGGAAGTCGAATTTGGAGGGTACCATTTCGCCCGAGGGTTGCATTCGCACGTTCGGGGTCAACAGCGGCGTCATCAGGAAGTGAAACAGACCCATCTAGTGAAAGCCCACGACCAGGGAATCGCATCTCAAAGTCCTCATAGAAATCACGGAATCGGTCAAGTCGGACCTCAACCTTGCCGTCGAGGAACTGTACTTGGACATCAGTCTGCTCAATCCCAGGTGCATCAAAGATAATCAGATATGCCTCATCACTCTCAAGAAGATCATACGGGAGTGGTGTTCGTTCCTGCACCTCTGAGACTCCTCGTCCGACTCGATCAAGAACGGTCTGTGCTGCTGACTCACCAAGTTCAGTAAGCCTGCTCATAGCTCAATTGCCTCAAGCGTCTCAGTTTCACCACAGTACGGACAGCAAAAGTCGGTCACACCAACATCATCTGGCATATCATATGTATAATGCAGCTCAAACATATCTAGCGTACAGCTCCCATCAGTACATTCGACTTCAAGCGTTGCTGGCATAGCTGGTAATTCACTAGCCATCATCATAAACATCGCGGGCGCATCAGGTTGAGAGAATATGTATACAGATAGATTGCCTCAACTCAAGCGCTATTGTTATGATAGTCGACTCCACCGGTCGATAAAAACAGCAATAATACCACGACCGTTGAAGAAAGTATCTATTCTTACTACCGAATCATAAAGCATCCGACCGTATCAGATATATCTGTATGAGCGTGAGATACCTGTGAGAGAGGCGACCCTTGGAACCATTTTTGTGCTTGCTGCTGCTGCTGGATTCGGAACAATCGGAATCTTTGGTGAACTCGCAGCGCTTGTTAATCTTGAGTTGGCAACACTCCTACCAATCCGGTTTGCATGTGCGACCATTATCGTGTCAGTTCTTGCTGTTGTTCGTGATTGGTCGCTTCCATCAACCCATCGTGATTGGCTTTTGACGTTCGGGCTTGGGGGCATTTATACCATAATGACACTGTTATTTTTCTTCTCACTTCGTTCACTAACTGCTGGGCTTGCAACAATCGTTCTGTATACGTACCCGATATTCGTTGTTGTATTTTCAGTAGCGCTGCAAACAGAAGCGATGACACCACAGAAGTTACTCGCTCTCACAACCACAATTTTGGGTGTCATAATCGTCATCGGTATCGACAACCTCGGCATTGACCCGAGTGGGGTCCTCTTATCACTTGGTGCGGCTCTGTGCTATGCGGTATACACGATGGGGAGTCGGAGCGTCGTCACACAGGTTACCCCACGGGGATTAACGCTTGGTGTCCTCATCGGAACCACAGTCACGATGATTGGATATGGCGTCATAGACGGTGGCTTGTCGCTCCCACGCGAGCAGACACACTGGGAAGTTATCTGTGGCATTGTTATTTTCTCGACAGTTCTACCGCATATCTTGTTCTATCAGGGTGTGTCTCGGCTTGAGGCGAGCCGCGTCGGGATTGTGAGTACGGTCGAACCAGTCGTGACTGTTATCCTTGGTGTCGTGCTCCTAAATGAAGCCCTGACAATTCCGATCATTATCGGGGGTGGATTTGTCCTGATTGGGGTGATCCTTGCACAGCGTCCGTCAAGCACATCTACTCCTCCAGGCGACCGTCCTAACTCACACTAAGAGCACTTACAGTCGATGAAACCGAGCATATTGAAATGTAAGTGGCTGATATCAATACTATCGAAGAATGTAGGTTGGCGTCCGAGTATCGAGACTGCTGTTTGACCTATCACTGGCTCATCGTATCGAAGGGCGTATGATATCTGCAAAATAGTACTATAGCATGTCTGCACACACCATCTATGGTGTCGATTTCTCTGGAGCTGCCCGTGCTGGGGATAATATATACGTTGCGCGTGGGCATGTCTTGACCACATCGGATAATGAAACCCTTCACATTGAGACATGCACTCCTGCGCCGGCGTTACTAGACACGACTGCTGATCGTGATGCTGTCTTGTCTGGTCTTCGTGAGTTCATTGCGACTCGTCCGACATCGGACGCGAATCCGGTCGCATTTGGGTGTGATTTTCCGTTCAGTCTCCCAATGATGCATGTAACCGCTGCTGATGGGGTGACAGATTGGCAGTCATTCCTCCAGTGGTTCCCAGGCGATATGACGGACCCGTCAACATTTGCTTCATGGGCAGGCGATGTTGCTGCTGCTGCTGAGACTGAACAGACATACATACGACGACTGACAGACAATCGTGTTGGTGCGCTTTCACCATATCACTTTTTTATCCACTCACAGACGTTTTATGGAATCCGAGATGTACTCGCACCACTCGTCAAAACTGATCGTGTCCGTGTCCGACCAATGCAGTCTCCAGCGTCGGATATTCCCTGGGTCGTTGAGGCGTATCCCGCAGCAACGCTTGATCGACTCGGGCTTCCAGATGATGGATATAAATCGACGACTGATGATGCACGTAATCGTCGACAGTTGATTATCGAAGCAATTGATACTCGCGATGAGGTTACTCTTACGGCAGACGCAAAAACAACCGCACTCACAGACTCTGATGGCGATGCACTTGATGCGATTGTTGCTGCTGTTGCAACATTTCATGCCGCCCGAGATGGTATTACGGTTCCATCATCTGTCAATGACGAATGGCAGTATGAGGGGTGGATCGTGTCCTGACACTCGTGACAATCAATCTGTGAAATTCCTAACACCAAGATGAGTTTATAAGCGGTACGAGGCGAATGCCACGGGGCTTTGATATTGATGTGACCCCGGTGGATGAAGCCGACAGCTCGTGACACAAAGCATTAAATCGAACTATCGCACGCAAACACGATGTGACGGTACAATCCGTGTCTGGCTTACTCGGCGAAAACAAGCCGGGTCAGGCGCTCCGCCGTCGCCACCAACGACGAGTAGGACTAGGAGTGGGAGACTCCGAATCCACGTCGTCCGAGAGACGAAGTCTCTCGTGATCACGAAAATCTTCGATTTTCGAACGACCTGCGGAGACTGCGCTCGCTGTGGATACACCTGTCTCTGCAAATGCAAAGCGCGTTCACCAGACTCCGTCTGGTGGGCTGTCAGACGCAGTCTGACAACGTCGTCGAAACAGGAAGCCTCGGGGTCGGGGTCGGGGCTTTGATGTGTATGATGTTGATGTTGATGTTGATGTGACCCCGAGGCACTTCACGCATCTTTTCAGTCATATCACAGGTCAAAGCGTCCTTCCTAAAGAAGCAAGCGAGTACGTGAGTAAGCAGGGGTGATTCATCAATCGCTACTGTCGTCGTCTGGGTGCGTTTATCGACAGTAATTGTAAATATTATAATAATCGTTTCGCGGTCGAACGATCATGCAGGATCACTTTGAAGATAATAGCAGAGTGTAGCTGATAAGGTATTACCTATCAGTAGCGAGTTCAATCATATCTCGCGTGTTTTTATCTGTTGACTGTTATAATCAACTCAATGCGCGATGAGATGCAATAAGATAACTGAGTGAGCAACTCGGGAGTTGAGCCCCGAGAAACTCTACCTGTTTTCTCTGTGGACTAATCAGAACATACACACCACATCATACCATATTACCCGATACAACGACATCACATCATTCATGACACATATTCATCCATCTGATCTGTCAGTGACGCTTGTCGATGGGTACGTTGATGAGCCCGCACATTTCGGTGTCCCGCCGTACATTTCGACGTATCCACGGTTTACCGCTGGCGCGCTCGTTGATGCTGGCGTTCCTCACGAGCAAATAACATATCATACAATCGATGCACTCCGAGATGACCGAGGGCGATGGAGCGATGTTGCGGATGCAGACTTATTGATATATCTCGGTGGAATGACAGTCCCAGGTAAGTACGTCGGCGGGACCCCAGCTGAGCCTGATGAGGTTCGCGAGATCGCTTGGACAGCTGACGGTGTCTCGATGATGGGCGGACCTGTTCGGTTTGGCGTTGGTGATGAAAACGCCGGCGCACAGGAGATGCAGCGCCAGAATCTTGATTATGATTATCTTGCGATGGCTGATGTCGAAGCAGCCGCATATGACCTTGTCGAAAGCGGGCTTGAAGGGTTTAATGACCGATACCGGAGTACTGACGAACTCGACCGCTGGGCATCAAAAGGGGCATTTGTTGTGACACAACATCCGAACTATCCCGAATATCTCATCTGTGAAATTGAGACCTCTCGTGGTTGTGCCTATCGTTGTTCATTCTGTACTGAACCAATGTATGGTGATCCGTCATTCCGGACCGCCGACTCTGTTATTCGTGAAGTTGAATCTCTCGCCGATCGCGGGGTAAATCACTTCCGAGTTGGTCGACAAGCCGATATCCTTGCTTTTGGTGGCGATGGTGAAGCACCAAATCCCGATGCTCTTCGACGATTATACAGTGGGATTCGTGATGTCGCACCTGATCTTCAAACACTGCATCTCGACAATATGAATCCAATCACCATCGTTAATTGGCCTGAAGCTTCCCGAGAATGTCTTGATATTATCTCCACGTATAATACACCGGGCGATACGGCTGCATTTGGACTTGAGTCAGCTGACCCCGTTGTTCAGGATCAAAACCAACTGAACGTCACTGCCGATGAGTGCTTTGAGGCTGTCCGTATCGTGAATGAGGCTGCTGGGTGGCGTCCGGGTGAGGATCCCGCCGATGCCCCAAGCTACGGTGTTGAAGCACCGGATAGGCTTCCGAAGTTACTCCCGGGCATTAATCTTTTACATGGACTCACGGGCGAGCGTGAGGAAACATTTGCTCATAATAAGCGCTTTCTTCACCGCGTTTTTGATGCTGGGCTTCTTCTCCGCCGGATCAATATTCGACAGGTAATGGCGTTTGAGGGCACCGAAATGGCAGAAACAGGCGCAGATGTCGCCATTGATCATAAAAAACAATTCAAACAATATAAAAAGGAAGTTCGCGAAGAGATTGATCAGCCAATGCTCCGACGACTTGTTCCTGCTGGAACTGTCCTTCCAGATGTGCATCTGGAGTATCACCGTGACGGACGGACATTTGGTCGACAACTCGGGACGTATCCACTGTTAGTTGGAATTCCTGGTGAACGACCACTTGGAGAAACAATCGATGTTGCAGTCGTTGATCATGGATATCGTTCGATCACCGCTGTTCCATACCCACTTGACCCGAATGCAGCCTCGATGGATGAGTTGACAGCAATTCCTGGAATCGGATCGCGAACTGCTGGTGATATTGTCATCAATCGACCGTACGATGGTCTTGCTGAAGTTCCCGTCTCAGATGTTGATTTATCAACGTTCACTCACGCAAGCGGATATGATGAACCACGCGCAGATTAATATCTTCAATGAGTGAATAATTCATCAAGATTCCACCGATCAGTCGGATATCACAAATGTTGAAAGGATGTCGGGGTGCGATGTAGCCTATTCTGCGACTCTAATGATTGTCGATAATATGATGCTGTTATCCGAAACAGAACGCAGAGACTACCCCCTGAGTCTAATGAGTGCAGGTTCGCAAAGGAACATTACTCAGACTACCAATCGCTAATGCGCACACATCAAATATTCTCAGGGGCTATCAGCCATCTTATATTTCTTCTTCGATCACTTCACCAACGGCAAAGTTAGATTTGACCTCACTGACCTCAATCTTGACGCGGTCTCCGACCTCTGCGTCAGGAACAATAATGACATATCCTCGTTCGACACGAGCAATGCCATCACCTTGCTTCCCAATATCCTCAATCTCGACATAGCGGAGTTCTCCCGGTTCAACCGGTGGTTGTGGTTCTGATGATGGCTGCTCGCGCTCGATTGATTCATCTTCGGACGCTGCTGACCGCGAGATAAGAGCAACACGATACGTCTCGTCTGGGTCGAGAGATCCAGTTTCGATCTCACGTTTCGGCACTTCGACGATATATCGATCATCTTCCGTTCGAATATCAGCGTTGAACAGACACAGGAGTTTATCTGAGATTTCCACAGTATAGACCTCCGATGGTAACTCACGGCGTATCGGTAAAGTAGTACCGCTTAAACAGACGATGCTATATTCAGATATCTTCTCGTTTACTCACATCAACTATGTCTGATATCATATGTTATTGTCGACTCATGACGCTCCAGTCTGCTGGTACTGGATATAAAGACACGTGTGTGAACTCACCTCGGGTAAAGCCCGGGCTTCCTGTTTTGATGACGTACTTTGCATCCACAGCCTCCCGTTGAGGCGTATATATGCACATGAGTATTCCCAGGAATCAATAGGTAAATGCCATCAGGTTCGATGCTAATTTTATCTGGGAGTCAACAGCCCATTACTGATCATCAATTAGTGTTCCATCAGGTCGCTTTGCACCCTCCGAGTCATGGACGACGATACCGTCGGTGCTCCCTGGTGGTTCGTATGTGTCTCGAAGCGAGATTGCTTCCTCAAGTTCGCGAATTGCGCGGGTTCGAAGGGTTGCTGCTAATTCTTCGGCTCTGTCACGAGTTATATCACGACCTAATCCTTCACATTCATGTGCACGCACCATACCAGCCTCATCAACAGCTTCACCCATTGGTTGGCTTGTGCCGCCAAGCGCAACGCTGAATGGATATGTGGCACAGATTAATGGACGGTTATCGTGTGCCTGACATGACCCGACACCATCCGTTTCCTCATAAAACACACAGTTTCCACATGCATCAGTCTGCAATGCCCACTCGAATGTTGTTCCCGTTGTATTGTCATTGTCAAGCCCATATGGCATCGGGCGGGCAACATCACGCCACTCAGTCGATGACTGTGTATTCGTATCGGTTCTCTCGTTCTTCATCTCATCCACTGCCGTTTGTAGCTCTCGAACCTCATCAGGAAAGATGGTTGCTGTATGTGGTTCGGTCGTGGGTGATTGCGCGGCCGCATCAGCACGGTTCTCTTTATCGGGGTTGTGAGCGGTCTGTGTTCGATCATGTGCATCTATCTCAGCATCATGACCGATACGACCGCTTTCTGTTGTGGCAGTGGCGGTATGAGTCTCAGTCTCTGATCCATTACTCTCTATCGGAGTGTTGTCGGTCGTCTGTGCTGGCTCTGACCCCGATTTATGATTGGTATCAGCATCTGTTGTTTGATTCTTACCTTCCTCTTCGTGATGTGCTGTACAACAGGCACCACATCGTGTACACTCAAATCCAATTGATTCAATTGCATCAGCAAGTGACTCTACTGAAAGCGATTTTGCACGCGCCAGTTCTGTTTCAAGAGTTTGCATCTCCCCTGTCTCACCATCACTCAGATCGGTTATTTCGGTGTCTTTCATGTATTTATTATCTCGGTTTCCTCTCGATTGAATACAATGTGTCCTTCAGCATCTAGTTTCTCAAGATGTGCTCTAACAGTCGCTCGCGCGAGATCACGCACGTCGGTGATGTCTTTATCATATGCCTGCTCAAGAATACTCTCGACAGATGTTGCACCATCAGCAATTGCGGTGAGTACTTGGCTTTCTCTTTCCTGTCGATGCATGAGGAGACGCAGACAGGTTTCTCTTGGGTGAGAGATAACCTCTCCGTGCCCGGGATAAAGACGTGACGGCTGTCGCGCATGCAAGCGTCGAAGTGCAACAAAGTATGCCCGCATTGCACCATCAGGTGATGTGATCGCAACGCTGCCCTCTGCGCGAGCAATATCACCACAGAGTATACCAGCCTCAGTTTCGATTCCAATATGATCCGGGGCATGCCCCGGAAGGTCAAGTATGCGAACACTCTCATCAACAGGAAGCATTGTCCCTTCGTGGAATGTCTGATCGGGTTCGACACCTGTTAAGTTATGAAATCGCTGCACTCGACCACGCCGACACCACACTGTTGCCCCGGTTGCATCGGCATATGTGCTGACGCCACCAACGTGATCTGGGTGCGTATGTGTTACAAGAATATGGGTTATATCAACACGATCAGCCATCGCATCAATCTCAGGTGCCTGCGCCGGTGGGTCAACGAGGACTGCCTCTGGATGCGATCCAGTGTTCGCCCGTGTTTCTGTATTTGTCGAAATAATGATGTATGCGTTTGTCTTTCCTGTCGGAACCTGTGAGTCAACAGCAACTGGAATACGACGAACACGTGTCATGAGCTGATTGACATCATATGTTTGTGAGTCACGTCAGCAGTATCACCGTTATGATGTGGACTCAGAAAAGATCAAAGCGATCTTCCCCAGATTCACTCAGAAGATAACTCAAATAGTGAGGACACGACTGACGATTATCAAGCAGATATCGCGTTTGTTTTCCACATTATGACACGGCGTGGTCATGTATACAGATGCAGACGCAAGTGTGAATACAAATAACTGAGAGTCTAACCGCTCTGCGGAAGGAGTGTCGATTCCGAAGGCACAGGGATACGCTATCGTTCGATAGAGCGAACCTCACGAACTCAGTCGTGGGTGGGTATTACGCATAATCGTTAAGAAAGTACACCTGCTTTCGAGCATCTTTGAAGCTATATCGTGAGCCAACGAGATCATTATCCTCCAATCGGTTTAGTGCATACCGCACAGTTCGATCCGGTAATAATGACTCCTCTGCGAGCTGTCCCTGCGAGAGGGGGGAATCAATTTCAAGTATCTTGGCGACGAGTTTGGCACTCGGTGGTAATTCTCGCAGTCGACTTCGAAACTCTGATTCTGAAAGCTGAACTGCATTCTCAGGGTCGACAGTACTGGTGCTCATATGATTGGCAACAATCGTACATATTGTAAAGGTTGCCTCAAAGTCTCTCAGTATAATACTAATACCTTATATATCTTAGAAACTGGCTTCGTCGGTAGCTCTCAGATTGGATAAACGAATCAGACATGAATAGGCTCCCAAGATGCATCCAATACGGTTTTACTATCTGAGTGAGCACATACGCCTAGTGTGAAAGGAAAAGAGTGGTATCAAGCTGACGACGTTGCGCAGGCATATGAGTCAAAGCGGTTCTCGCGTGGTGGTCAGCTCATTGACCGTCGAGAAAAACGTGCTGTTCTTGACTCACTTGATCCCGTTGCTGATGCTAATATCCTTGAGATTGCCTGCGGGACAGGTCGATTCACGGCGATGCTTGCTGAAAAAGGAGCGAATATCGTTGGGATAGATATTTCTGATGCAATGCTCGCACAGGGTCGCAGAAAAGCACGTGATAATGGCGTGGATGATAATCTTGAATTACTCCGTGGCGATGCTGCCCGACTACCTTTTCCTGATGATCACTTTGATGCGGTCTTTGCAATGCGGTTTTTCCACCTGGCAGAGACGCCAGGAATATTTCTCACAGAAATGGCACGAGTTTCAAATGATATTGTCTTTTTCGATACGTTCAATCACCGCAGTACGCGTATTATCTATAATTGGCTTCTTCCGATGGGATCGCATCTATACTCTCGGTCACAGGTAAAGAAGCTCCTTTCAGATGCTAACCTTTCAATGGTTGATGATACTCATGACTTTTTATTCCCATATGGATTCTACCGTAAGATACCAAACGACCTCGCTCGTGGGTTTCGCGACGTTGATAAATCCCTTGGGGATGGTGACTTTGGTGATGCGCTTGCATCAGTCTCATATTGGACTGCAACAGTAACCACTGATTCGACGACAACAACAACAGATGAGACCGACTTGGAAACACCGCAGAACACACCCGATGAGGCGGTTACAGCAGATGATTAAAACACCAACTGATGCCATCATTATCACTTGATACATCCGACATTGACCTGTCTGTTGTTATTCCAACATTAAATGGTCGTGAGCAACTCGCAGATAGTCTTGATGCCCTTGCTGAGCATGCTCCCACAGCAGAAGTTATCGTAGTCAATGGTCCATCCGCTGATGGGACAAGTGGAATGGTTCAAAACCGCACAGATGTCGATGTATTAGTTGAGGTCGCAGAACGAACACTGAATGTTGCTCGGAATGCGGGTATTATCGAAGCAACTGGAGAGGCAATTGCTATTTTACAACATGATCTCACAATTGAGTCGACGTGGGTCGATGCAATTACAGCAGGACTCTCTCGTGCAGCAGTTGTTACCGGACCTGTCCATCAGATGTTGTCTGCTGGAATGACAACGACTGCGTGTGAACAGACCGATATCGGTGGACGAACGGTGACGTACTTCAACGGTGGAAATGTTGCATTTACTACAGCAACGCTCGAAAATATTGATGGATTTGATGAATATCTTGAGACTGGTGGCGCCCGCGACGCTGCTCATCGGTTAGCTGCGGTGAGTGAACGCGTTGCATGGGAACCAGAGATGTGTGTCCAGACCGAGTATGAAACTGATGGTGGTATTGAACAGCGGGATACCGACTGGAAATATCGATCGCTAGCTTATCGATTGGTGAAGAACTATGGGATACGTCCTACTGTCGTTCGCCGGACACTCACGCATATTGGCTCTGATGCGACTAAGGCTGCCAGGGATATTCTTGCGGATAAACGCACCCTTTCGACGTGTCTGAGTGTCGAACGTGATGCAGCCATTGGTGCTGTTGCTGGCTTCATAACTGGGTTACGGGCACGATTTGCTGATCGGTCAACAACACGAAATCCTCACGGCTGCTCTGCGCGTGCTAACCGCGTTGTTTCTCGACACGATTGGCGATAATCCGTGCTAAATTGATGTTATTGTCCGTGCCGTTTCTTATTTCGGTCGTGCTACGATGTGTTATCGGTCATTAGTCGGTTGCAATATGACCAAAGGTTATACGAAGCCACACCCACTTTATCTGGAACGCACATTTGCACGCCCCCGCTTCGAATCCCCGACACTCACAGTCTCACCAACTGTCATCAAGACAAATAACACATGCAAAAAGAAATAAAACTCCTTGTGTTGACATCCTCCTCGGCCTCAAGACGAAAGGAATCCCACGGCACCGCTCTGCTCCGCCCCGTTTCGCTTGGTTGGGAGTGGGAGTGTCAGGTTTGGATTGAGGTTTGGGTTTGAATTTGTAGACTCCCAATACCAAGCCAAGCTCACACACCGTGCGAATCGGTATGTGTCCGGTCACTGGGCAATTTCCAGGGAGTGCCAAACCCCCCGGGACTCCTCTCTTCAACTGAAGCGAGGATTTTGTGTTTGTTGTGTCACAAGAGCTTCGATCGGTCGTTGGGCTCACCAGACTCGGAGTTACTTGCATTGGTGACGAGAGCCTAATACTTGTTATGTGATTCCCACATGGGGCACATCCTGGTTCCAACGTGGGCGAACACTCACACCCACGCTCATACTTACACTCAAACCACCACCTGTCGGGCACTCGGCTCCATCGGGGTCAGAACCGATGTGCCAACAATAGTATGTACACTATTGTCCAACGGATACACTCAGAAATCCCCCACTGTGACGGCGCGTATCCGCAGCCTCAGTGGGATTGGGCCCGTTCAGCGTATAATGATAGCAATTTCCGATCTGAACACGCTGGGAAGAGAATCAAAAGGTCAAATCATAATTGAATAGCGTATACCCGTTTTCACACATCAGGGCACAAATCCCGCCGTAGTATTGCGATCGACTGGTGTGTTTTTGATTGCCAAATTGTTCTGTATTCGTAACTTACTTATAGAAGTGCTTGCATCTTTCAAATGAGGTTTCATAACAATGTCGACACGAATGCAGCCGCTTGCGGTACTGACAGAGGAGAGTGAGCGTACTCGCGGCGAAGATGCACAGGACACGAACGTCCAAGCCGGAAAGGCTGTTGCGAGTTCTGTCCGGACGACGCTTGGTCCGCGTGGAATGGATAAAATGCTCGTTGACTCCGGTGGTGACGTTGTCATCACAAATGATGGGGCAACAATCCTCGGTGAGATGGATATCGAACATCCTGCTGCACAGATGATTGTCGAGGTTTCAGAGTCACAGGAGGAATCTGTTGGTGATGGAACAACGACGGCAGCGGTCCTGACGGGTGAACTACTCTCTGAGGCCGAGTCATTGTTTGAAGATGGACTTCACCCAACCGTCGTCGCCGAGGGATATAGCAGGGCTGCAGAGCTCGCACACGACGCTATTGACAATCAGGTTGATAGCGTCGAGATTGATGATGAACTGCTTCAGTCTGTTGCTGAGTCATCGATGACCGGTAAGGGAACCGGTGATGTGACCGCTGATCGCTTAGCGAGTCTAGTTGTCGATGCTGTCCAGCGCGTCCGAGCAGCCAATGATGAATTTGACGCCGACGATATCAAGACACACACCCAAACTGGCGCATCTTCGTCTGCGACGGATCTGCTCGAAGGTGTCGTGATTGACGCCGAGCGCGCTGCTGATGGAATGCCTACGACAGTGACTGACGCATCGGTTGCGGTATTGGATGTTGAACTTGATCTTCGTGAGGGTGAGGTTGATGCAGAATATACAATTTCATCTGTCGACCAACTTGAGGCAGCCGTTGCTGCTGAGGATGATGAACTTCGTGAGTATGCATCAACGCTCGCAGACGCCGGTGCCGATGTCGTATTCTCGACGGACTCAATTAGTGATCGTGTCGCATCATATCTTGCTCGTGAAGATATTGTTGCCTTTGAGGATATCGACGATGATGATGCCCGCACTGTTGCTCGTGCGACTGGGGCGTCTCGTCTTGGTCGGCTTGAGGAGCTCGAAACGAGTGATCTTGGATCCGTCGATAGCGTCTCAACCGAGACGTACGGTGAGGATGAGCTAACTGTTATCGAAGGTGGTGCCGAAAGCACAGCAGCAACCCTGCTGATTCGCGGTGGCACGGAGCATGTCCTTGATGAGCTCTCTCGTGCTATTGACGACGCAATAAACGCAACAACCGTTGCACTCGATAGCGGAGTGGTTCCTGGTGCTGGTGGCACTGAGATCGCTATTTCTGATGCGATTCGCTCCGCAGCAGCCGGTATTGAGGGTCGACAGCAACTCGCTGTTGAATCGTTTGCAGACGCAGTTGATGCTGTTCCCCGGACGCTCGCACAAAATACGGGCATGGATCCAATCGATGCTGTCGTTGACCTTCGATCAACGTTTGAAAATGAAGACTGTGCTGGTCTTGTTGCAACTGAGCAGACCGGTGAGATCGCAAATCCATTGACAGCGGGAATCGTTGATCCGGCAGCGGTCAAACATGAAGCAATTACGGCTGCAACAGAGGCAACGACGATGATTGTCCGAATTGACGATGTTATCTCCTCTGAGTAATCCCATCAGGAACTAAATCTTCGGTAGTCTGTCTCTCCGAATCTATCGGTCTGCATTTGCTGCGTGTCAGTTATTGGTTACACGACATGCTATACTCGGGGCGGGCACACATCTTAGCGTGCATGCAATGTCGAACGCTACCAATTGCGATATTCTTACCCACCGATGGGGGAGACTCTTTATGACTGTGTCCACGACACTCATATCCGCTAGTATGTCGAGTGTTGATGTGCTCTATCGCCGCTATTATGCTACTCTTCACTGTATCGAGGTATCTATACAGGTGAAAGGTTAATCGCACCGGGACGTGGGTGTAATCTGCAATTGGATTGGATATGGAGAATCATTGACATCCTCCTCCGCGTAAACACGGAGGAATCCTGAGCGTGAGCATTGGAAATTTCAGGTCTGCAGTTCCACCGAACCCCGGCACGGTGAGAATCCATGTGGGGTTCACGGACTGTGGCGAGTCGAGTGGAACTGCTGGGAATGCCACATCTCAGCCCCCGGTACTCCTATCCTCCGTCGTGTTCGGACTCCCACAGTTGTTTTTGCCTTGGGGAGTCCGGCAGACTTCAACGGACTCGGAGTTACTTTCTGTGCTGGTTTCAAGCAGTCGGGCTCTGCATCGATTCATGATAGTCAGAGGAACCGACCGTTCACCTGACTGGTTCCGATTATTGTCTGATTGCTTGGGGCGGACAGGCCGCCACGGTCGGACTGGCGGGAATCGCTCCGTTCCCATCCTAATTCCTCCGTATATACAGAACCGCCTGTCAGTTTAAGTTGCGGATTATCAAGTCTTAGAGTGGCTCTCGTAGCGGAGATTGACTCCGAGTTGTCGAATTCATCCTGCGCCCGAAGGCGTAAGGATTCTCCTTGATTCTGTATAATGATCAAAACGCAATTCGAACTGGATCTCCAACCGCGAGTCCAAATGCTTCTGTTCCACGACCGTGATTGACATCGCATTCAACAAACCCATGACTTCCGACAGTGAGCAATGGCTCACCAGGATCAACATCAGCAAATGTTGACGTTACTTCTGCGGTTGTCGTCCCGACCGAAACCGTCTCACCGGTCCGGTCAGCAAGGAATGATCCTGGAATATTTGTGATGGCGTTACCAAAATCGTCGACAACAAGCACTTCACCTGTTGCAGTTGTGTTATCAGCATCGATTGTCGCTGATGGAAGCTCACATTGCACGACTGCTGTGGCAGGAACGGATGTGACTGCCTCAAGGGTCTCTAATGAGGCAGTCCCACGGTTGTGTATCACGGCTGCTGCTGGGGCAAATACATCGCGTCCGTGAAACGTTGCTGACTGTGGATCCGTGTAATTATACCGAAAATACTCAATATGATTCTCTCGGTCTGTTGTTGTTTTATCAGAAAACTGGGCAGTAAGTTGACGAGCCACCGGTCTGAGAACACCGTTATCTGGACCAATCAGGACATGCTCACCAACTCGTATCACAATCGCGTCACGGTCAGTTCCAACGCCAGGGTCAACCACAACAACATGGACCGCTGGTGGAAAATGCGGGAGTGTCTTTCGACACCAAAACGCCGCTGCTCGAACATCCTGTCGTGGAAGTTCATGTGTGACATCGACAATTCGGGCATCGCTCTTCTGTAATATCACGCCCTTCATCGCAGCAGGATACGGTGAGCCAAAATCAGATGCGAGGGTAATCATTGTTCAGTCGTCCCCGGATTCGGATTTGGGTTTGGATTTGGATTCGAATTCGAATTGTCATCCATATCGGCGTTGTGATTCTCAATCTCATTGGTGCGCGTATGTGCAACGGTATCGCTCACCTCGTTCGTGTCTTCTGAGGTATCCGTTGCCCCCAGTCGACGCATCCGTTCAATGCCGTCGATCTCCTCAATCACATCAACGACCTGGGGGGGAACGAGTGATCTCCAATCATTATCATGCACCATTCGCTCTCGGAGCGTGGTTCCTTTTAAAGTGCCACGATTAAACATCGGCGACTGTCGGACCTCGACATCTGCCTCACTGAATAACTGAATCACAAGAGGGTTATTTGAGTATGCAACATCGAACGTCGGAGACATGCTTTGAACATGACTGACCCACACAGAGTTTCGATCAAGATCCTCAATCGGTACCGCGTATGTTGTAATATCAAAATCAGCAACAGACTTTGTGACCATCATTACCCGTTCACCGGCAGTGAATGGATTTCGCTGTGTGTGTGAGTGTCCGGCTGATCCAATTCCAAGCACTAATTCATCAACCTCAGCGGTAATCGCTTCAACCATCTTATGATGCCCATTATGATATGGCTGAAATCGACCGATGTAGAACCCCCGCATATCTATTTTGTTGTGACCGTCACAAATAAATAATCCGAGTCTATCGGTTTTTTCGATTTGGGTAATATCAGCGCTCTCACCGGTGATTATCGCTGTTTTGTTCCAATAAAATGGGGAGAAAGTATATCAGTGCTCCAGCCTTCGTTTTTCATAGCGACGCATTCTATGAGTAACGATACGGACTCAGACGAGAACCCTCCGGCAGAGGGCAGCGGCTTTACCGATGAGACGCCCGATTCGTCACCACGCGATAATGATGGGCTCTCGGAGGAACATGCCAACGTCGAAGCCGGTACTGATACTGATACTGGCGCCAATGCAGGTGCCGATGGCCGTGATGATGATTCCGGCCGCGAAGACCACGGCGACCGCGACCGTGGCCATGATAGTTATAATGACTCTGTTGACACGGTTGATCCAAATGACACCACAGACCGTGAGAATGGATCGATCGAAGAACTCGGCAGTGAGGTTGAAGTTGACGCCGAGGTGAAAGATGACGTTAATGAGGACGATTTGCTTGGCGGATTAAAGATCGACTCCACAGCCGAAATTGACGTCCCAGATCGCCTTGTCGACCAAGTCATTGGACAAGAACACGCACGCGACGTCGTCATGAAGGCAGCAAAACAGCGACGTCACGTGATGATGATTGGTTCCCCTGGAACAGGAAAGTCGATGCTTGCAAAAGCAATGTCAGAACTGCTTCCAAAGGAGGAACTTCAGGATGTGCTTGTCTATCATAACCCAGATGACGGCAATAATCCGAAGGTTCGAACAGTTCCAGCTGGGAAGGGTGACCAGATTGTCGATGCCCACAAAGAGGAAGCACGCAAGCGAAATCAGATGCGCTCGTTCCTCATGTGGATTATCATTGCAATCGTCCTTGGATACTCACTCATTATCGCTGGGCAGATTCTACTTGGGATTCTTGCTGCTGGTGTTATCTATCTCGCATTCCGCTATGGATCACGCGGTGGCGATGCGATGATTCCGAATCTCATCGTGAACAACGCTGACACGGCAACGGCACCATTCGAGGATGCAACAGGCGCTCACGCTGGTGCGCTCCTTGGCGATGTTCGACATGACCCATTCCAGTCGGGTGGTATGGAGACACCAAGCCACGACCGCGTTGAGCCCGGATCAATTCATAAAGCAAACAAAGGCGTGCTGTACATCGACGAGATCAATACGCTCGATATTCGCAGTCAACAGCATCTGATGACCGCGATTCAAGAGGGTGAATTCTCGATTACCGGACAGTCTGAACGGTCTTCAGGTGCGATGGTTCAGACTGAGCCGGTCCCAACAGACTTCATTATGATTGCTGCAGGGAATCTTGATGCGATGGAGAACATGCACCCTGCACTTCGATCACGAATCAAAGGATACGGATATGAGGTGTACATGGATGACACGATCGAAGATACGCCAGACATGCGACGGAAGTACACCCGATTTGTCGCTCAGGAAGTGAACAAGGATGGGCGGCTTCCAGATTACAACGCTGAAGCAATCGAGGAAATCATTCTTGAGGCCCGTCGTCGCGCTGGTCGAAAGGGACACCTCACGCTTGAATTGAGAAACCTTGGTGGTCTTGTGCGAGTCGCTGGCGACATTGCCCGTGCCTCGGATGCTGATTACGTCAGACGAGATCACGTGCTTCAGGCAAAAGGACGCAGCCGATCCATCGAGCAGCAACTCGCTGACGATTACATTGAGCGCCGGAAGGACTACGAGCTTCAGGTGTCCGATGGCTACCAAGCCGGTCGTGTGAACGGGCTTGCTGTGATGGGCGAGGACTCAGGTATCATGCTTCCCGTGATGGCAGAGGTAACGCCATCTCAGGGTCCTGGTGAAGTCATTGCAACTGGACAACTGAAGGAGATGGCACAGGAGGCGGTTGATAATGTCTCTGCGATTATCAAAAAGTTCTCCGATGAAAACATCTCTGAGAAAGATATCCACATTCAGTTTGTACAGACAGGACAACAGGGGGTTGACGGCGATTCCGCATCAATCACTGTCGCAACAGCAGTGATCTCAGCGCTTGAGGACGTTGGTGTCGATCAATCGCTCGCAATGACAGGAAGTCTCTCTGTCCGTGGTGATGTCCTGCCAGTTGGTGGTGTCACTCATAAGATTGAGGCAGCCGCAAAGTCCGGTTGTGAACGGATTATCATCCCAGCGGCAAACTCACAGGATGTGATGATTGAAGAAGAATACGAGGAAATGGTTGAAATCATTCCCGTCTCACATATCAGTGAAGTGCTTGACATTGCACTCGAAGGTGAAGCCGAGAAGGATTCACTCGTTGCTCGACTCAAAAGCATCACTGGGTCGGCTCTCTCACAGAGCAAAGGCGAAACGGTCTCTGGACCATCAAACCCAAGTCCGCAATAGCAACACACTAACACCACGTCACGTACCCGTTATCTGATCTTTCTCTTTCTTTTTCTTTACATTTTGACGACCATATCATTACTTTTCAACGGTTTACTGAGAGGAACCATTCAAACTAATTTGTTGTTATCACTGAATTAGTATCAATGCCACAATGGGCAACCTTCGCTGGATTTGCGTTCATTGTCACCGCTGGATTGCTGGTTCTCTCACACGCTTCACGCGGAGCAATCGATACTGTTACAGACACTCCTCCAATAGCTGGTGATTCCGATCAACACACCGAAGAGTTAAGACTGTACTCGGGTCCGGATTCGACCCTCAATCAGGCACCTGAAGAGCTATCCGAGCCGATAGTAACGTCTACAGACGCAAGATCCGATTCACAGTGTAATACCGATGCCACACAGTCGTTGAATAATCAGGACGGTGTGACTGCCGACAATGTCGATTCTCCCGATGTAATGAGTTCGGCTCAGTCATCTGCTGACGCGACTGATCACATAATGCATTCAGTCGAGAGTTCAATTGGCGACTCAGGATATACCAATGATACACGTGAGGAACATCAGACATTCAATCCGACAACAAAGACACACTCAGAACTATCACAGACACAGACACAGACGCAGACACAAATAGACCTATCAACGACAGCATTACTCGCTAATGTTACAATTTCACAGGGACTGTTTGCGATGTTACTAATCGTTGGCGCATGGATTGCGCGTATCCCTGTCTCGGCATTTAGTGTCGGAACGGGTCCGACAGAAGTTCTTATACTCGCTTTTGGGATTGGCACAGGTGTTGCTTTGTATATCGGCAATGAAGTTGGTTCAGCACTCGGCGCGCGGTTTGGACTTGGCGATGGCGAGGGACTCCGGTCTGCACTTGCCCCTGAGACATCGCTTGAGTGGGCTGCGCTTTTGTGCATTGTGTTACCGATTATTGCAGGTTTTGAAGAATTACTGTTCCGTGGTGCGCTCATCGGGGTTATTGCGAGCGGGTACAGTATCTCACCGTGGGTCCTCGCAGTTGTTTCATCGCTTGCGTTCGCTCTCGGACACGGTGCGCAGGGACGGATTGGAATCATCGTGACCGGAGTGTTTGGATTTGTTCTTGCGTCTATTTTTATTGTGACTGATAGTCTTCTGATTGTTATTATCGCACATTATATTGTGAATGCACTCGAATTTATTATACATGAGGCCTTCGAGATTGAATTGTATCCTGTTTCGGACACGTGATTCTTCACAGTAGGGGACGATAATTGAATCATGACACGGACCGATGTCACAGAAACGACGCGTATCGACGCCCCCGTTACAGTGGTGTTCGAATATTTGGATGATCCAAGAAATCAGCCAGAGTTTACACCGAGTTTGACACGCTCTGAGCCGGTCGAAGAACTCTCAAATGGGGGAAAGCGTGTTGCATACACATACTCGATGGCTGGAATCGATTTAACCGGTGAGATTACAGCAACAAAATATGAACCTGAGTCAGCCATCCACTGGGAGATGGACGGTGATATTACCGGTGAGATCAAATGGACCTTCGAGGCTGAAGAAGACACAACAATATTCTCATACACTGCGCAGTATGACATCCCTATCCCGGTTCTTGATTCGGTAGTGAAGCCATTCGCTGAGCGGTATAATGAACGTGAGCTTAAAACAGCACTTGAGAACCTTCGAACTCGTATTGAAGCTGAAGTCGGATCTACATCTGGGTCGACCCAATAATTCCTATTCTCTTGATTGCATCCACTCTCGCTCGCGTTGAGACCCCCTTTTTACTGGGATAATAAATTAAATCTTGCCGTAGAGTGGGGACGGTGGCAAGAATTGGACAGAGGACTCACGATATTACGCTCGTAGTAATTCATGAAACTGTATCAATGTGCTCGATGTTTCGAAGTTGTGTGACGATCTCTGATGGCGCTCCACTTGGGGTGTCTCGGACACGATGATCAGGAACAATCAGTGGAATCGGGTTCTCATCAAGTGCACGCCGGGCAGTTGATCTATTATCCGTATCGTCTTCATCAAGTCCCGCCATCCGGAGGACACGATCAAGCGTCACCGCTTCACCATGAGGGATATTTCGCGTTGCCTCAAGCACACGTCGCTGATCTGTGGGGACAGTAAGCGCAATATCAACGTCTGCAAGGTGATCTGTGTCACCGCTGAGATATGTATCGATGCGATCAAGTAATGTATGATCTTCATCAGCATCACTCGGAACTGTTGATTTGAAATCAACACTGACGACACGTCCACTTGCAAGCCCGACTGCGATAGCTTGCTCAATCTGTGTATAATACCGAGCGAAAACACCAACCTCTGTACTCATACTGGGTAATTTGTGCTACCGCCGTTTGAACGTTAGCCGAGTGAGACACGCAAGCCTTATGTGCAATTCAGTTCATTGATGAACATAGATGGACGCTAGTGAAGAGTCTCTTGCACCTGCGGTACAATCAATTCTCACGACCGCAAAACAGCGTGCTGGGGGCACGTCTCGATGCAGTGTTGATGCCACGTCATTTCAGTCAGCTATCTCAGCAACCGAGGCAGCCGGTCAGATTCCAGTCATTGCAGAGATTAAACCGACCAGTCCAACAACCGACGGAAAGCGGAATGATGATCCGGTTGCACTCGCATCAGCGATGGTCGAGGGTGGTGCAACTGCATTATCAGTCCTAACAGAACCAGAACATTTTGGCGGATCAGTTGAGACCCTTGCTCGGATACGGAACGCGACTGACATTCAGGTTCCAGTTCTCCGGAAGGATTTCATCACTCATGAGTCGCAACTTGATGCGATTGCGGCTGATATGGTCCTACTCATTGCACGATTTCTCGACAGACCAGAGACAGATTCACTCGCAAGTTTATATCACGCAGCACAGAGCCGTGGATTCCAGCCGCTGGTTGAGGTTCATACTCGTGATGAAGTTGAACGCGCAATCGAAATTGACGCCAGCATTATTGGAATCAACAATCGTGATCTCGGTCGTCTTGCAGTTGATCTTCAGACCTTTGAGCGACTGGCACCACATGTCCCTGATAGTGTCACACTCATTGCTGAGAGTGGTATCAAAACAACTGAGGATGTTCAACGAATGCGTGCGGCTGGAGCTGATGCACTTCTTATCGGGACGGCTATTATGAATGGGGACATACAAACGAACACGTCGCGGTTCACAACCGCAACAGACGCGAACGATACAACAACGGAGACACATACATCATGACACAACGATACGCAGACGGGAAATTCGGCGAATATGGCGGACAGTACGTTCCAGAGGCATTGATGCCTGCAATTGAGGAGTTAGCTGACGCGTATGAACGCTATGTCTTAGAGAATGAAGATGGATTCATGGATGAATTCCGAGCACGACTTCGGGATTTTGGTGGTCGACCAACACCGACGCAGTACGCAGAACGTCTATCAGAGCGATATGGCTGTGATGTCTATCTAAAACGCGAGGATCTACTCCATGGTGGCGCACACAAACTCAATAATGCCCTTGGGCAGGCGTTATTAGCGAAATACATGGGGAAAGAGCGAATCATCGCTGAGACTGGTGCCGGTCAGCATGGCACAGCAACTGCAATGGCAGCCGCTCATCTTGATATGCCCTGTGAGGTCTACATGGGTGAACGTGATATCAATCGACAACGACCGAATGTTTTCCGAATGCGACTCAATGGGTCAGAAGTAACACCTGTGACAATTGGTCGTGGAACGCTCAAAGAGGCTATCTCTGAGACGATGCGTGATTGGGCAACAAATGTTGAAGACACACATTATATCATTGGTTCCATTGTCGGTCCGCATCCGTTCCCATCGATGGTCCGTGACTTCCACGCTGTTATTTCTGAGGAGGCGCGTCGACAGGTGCGCGAACAGACCGGCGACGTTCCCGATGCTGTGCTGGCGTGTGCTGGTGGAGGGTCAAACACAATGGGAACGTTTGCACATTTCATCGACGACACAGATGTCGATCTTTACGCCGTTGAAGCAGGTGGATCAAGTCTTGAAGTCGATGAAGATGCTGGTGTTGCACCGAATTCAGCATCACTCTCAACTGGCGATGAGGGTGTTCTCCATGGTGCACGAACAAAGCTACTGCAAGATAGCGATGGTCAAATTATGGAAAGCCATAGCGTTTCGTCAGGACTTGATTATGCTGGTGTTGGTCCAGAGCTTGCACATCTTGTCGATACGGACCGCGTGAATCCAGTGAATGTCGATGATGAAGCCACACTTGCTGCGTTCCATCGCGTTTCACAACTCGAGGGCATTATTCCGGCACTTGAGACCGCGCATGCCTTTGGATATCTTGAAGAACATGGGAACGCACTTGGTGAGAGTGTATTGATTAACGTGTCTGGACGAGGTGATAAGGATCTTGAAATAGCAATCGAAGAGACTGCGGAACACGACATCGATATTGCCCCTGAGATGTCTGAGTTCACTGGAGGGCTGTGAATGTCTCGCGACAGCAACGGCGGCAGCGGCAACACACGGGAGCGAGCGCTTGCATCTGCGTTCGGGGATGGTCCAGCATTCATTCCATATCTTGCAGCGGGCGACCCAGATTATGAATCTGCACTTGAGTATGTGGAAGCACTTGCACGCGGTGGTGCTGATATCATTGAACTTGGACTCCCGTTCTCAGAGCCGATTGCTGAAGGACCGACAATCCAGAGTGCGGTTGTCCGGTCGCTTGAAGCAGGCATGACTCCGGATCGGTTTTTTGAGTTTGTCAGCGACCTCAATGTTGACCCGACTGAGGTTCCACTCGTCTGCATGACATATTATAATCTCATATATCAATATGGTGACGAGGAGGGTCCGCGACCGTTCGTTGAGCGCGCAGCGGATGTCGGACTCTCAGGATTTGTTGTTCCGGATTTGCCTGCTGAGGAATCAGACCCACTCCGGGCGGCTTGTGATGAGTTTGGACTTGATCTTGTGTTCATTGTTGCTCCAACGACACAGGGTGAGCGACTTGAGACGATTATGTCACAGGTCTCAGGATATGTCTACGTGCAAGCGCGACTTGGTGTGACCGGTGCTCGCGACGATGTCTCTACACAGACCGAGTCAAGCCTTGCTCGGCTTGATGCATACGACGTCCCAAAGGCAGTCGGATTTGGGATCAAAACCGGAGAGCATGCTGAACGGATTGTTGCTGGGGGTGCTGATGGTATCATTGTCGGAAGTGCATTGGTTGATATCGTTGCCTCAGGGACCGAAGCCGACGATTCGCCGACAACGGTTGCTGACCGACTCGAAACAAAGGCTCGTGAGCTTACAGAGGGAGCTCAGCGAGGATATCAAAAACGGATGCCAAAACCGGATACGTGAATATACCAGGTACAATTGTATCGTCTGATTCATCGTATCAATTGTACGGAGAGATATTTGATTCACTGTAAGATAACACACTGTCGAATCTGATGCCCTTGCAGTGTTGTGCACCAGTATTACAACAAAACTCTCTCCGTGTTAGTATCGGTATCACCACCTCGAAATGACTATAACCGCCGATTGATACAGGTTAACATATAATGAACACAAGAACCGGAGCAGGAGCAGGAGCAGGAACCGGAGTTACTGCACGACTTAATCGTATCTCGACAGACGGACAGTATCTTATCGTCCCAATGGACCACGGTATCACACTCGGTCCAGTGAAAGGACTGATTCATCTTGAATCAACTGTCGATGCAATCACTGATAATGGTGCAGACGCTGTTCTGACGCAGCGTGGCGTTGCCTCTCGGGTTCACCCGAATAAAAATGCAAAAGGATATATTGTCCATCTCAATGGGTCGACCGTTATTGGTCCTGATACGACAGATAAACGACCGACTGGAAGCGTTGAAGGGGCTCTTCGCGCCGGTGCTGATGTTGTTTCATTTCATATAAATATTGGAAGTGATCACGAACCTGATCAGTTGACACAGCTGAGTAATCTAACCGAGGAAGCGCACCGCTATGGCGTCCCTGTACTCGCAATGAATTACGCTCGTGGACCAGGGATCGATGAACATGACCCAGAAAGTCTTGCTCATGCTGTCCGGATTGCTGAAGAACTCGGCGCTGATGTCGTCAAGACGGCGTATTCAGGGAAGCCTGAGTCATTTGAGCAGGTTTGTGCGGCTACCACACTCCCAGTTGTAATCGCCGGAGGAAGCCGTGGAACCGACCGCCAAACCGTTGAGATGGTTCGTGGTGCGATTGATGCCGGTGCGGCAGGCGTCTCAATGGGGAGATCAATTTTTCAACATGATAATCCGGGATCGATTACACGAGCAGTCAGCGCTGTGATCCATGATGATGCAAGCGTTGAAACCGCACTTGATACTGCTGGGCTTGAGATTGAAATCTAGGTCCAAATCCAAATTCAAATTCGAATCCAGATATAAAACGTAGTCATAAGATTGGAAACATCACCCTACATATCTATTTTCATTGAAGCGGAGTCGCTTTCAGGCTGAGAGTGAGTTGTGTCGTATGGTCATCTGATACAACGCAGAGTCGCCACGTTCAAGCGCGCTGGCCGAGTCGACCCGATAATGGCAGAATCACGTTCACGTCGGGTATGGATAAAAGCCGATAGTGATGTCGGTGACTGGGAGACACGAAAGCGTCGTATCACCACAGGGCTTGAGGCGGGTGTTGATTGTGTGCTTGTTGATCCAGAGGACGTCTCACGTGTTCGAGCGCTTGGTGATGTGTCAGTGGCGGCATTCATCTCGGCGGCGAATCATATCGACACCGACGAAACGAGGACAACTGAGGACGCCGATACCGTTGTTATCGGAAAAGAAAGTGAAGGCGATGGAACAAGTGATTTTCCAGAAACACTCTCGAAATCAGCCGATCTAAGCGCGATTGAGACTCATGTCGATACCGATACTGGCACTGAGACTGGTGCATACGTGCGGATTCTTTCAGAAGAATATGAAACGCTCGCTGAGACTGCTGCAGCAGATGCATCATACACTATTGTTGTTGGGGAGGATTGGACAATTATTCCTCTTGAGAATCTTATTGCACGCATCGGGTCTGAGACGACCCTCATCACCGGTGTCACATCAGCTGAGGAGGCACAAACCGCCTTTGAGACGCTTGAGATTGGTGCTGATGGTGTTTTGCTTGATACTGATGACCCGGATGAAATTCGTAAAACGGTCGCCGTCCGCGACGCCACTGAGCGTGAGACACTTGAGCTTGAATGGGCAACAATAGTTGATATTGAGCGCGCCGGAATGGCTGATCGTGTCTGCGTTGATACGGCAAATCTCATGCAGCACGATGAAGGGATGCTCATTGGTAGTATGAGTCGTGGGCTTTTATTTGTCCATGCTGAGACAGCCGAATCCCCATATGTTGCTTCGCGTCCATTCCGAGTAAACGCTGGCGCTGTCCATGCATATCTTCGAACACCTGACGGGGGGACAGCATATCTCTCGGAATTACAAAGTGGCGATAAAGTTCAGATTGTCAATACCGATGGACAAACACGCGAGGGAATCGTTGGTCGGGTTAAAATCGAAAAGCGACCAATGTTCCGAATTGAGGCTGAGTATGATGATGACCGCATTGAGACGCTGCTACAGAATGCTGAGACGATTAAAGTCAACACGCAGTCAGGACGAACAGCAGTCACAGATCTTGAACCTGGAGATGAAATCCGACTATTCTATGAGAAGACAGCCCGACACTTCGGCGAGGCAGTTGAAGAAAGTATCATCGAAAAATAACGTAACTTCATTGAGAATCAAGGCGGACACTTCGGGGTTTGACCCACAGTTGACGATACCGCAGCCCTAACTTGTTGGTGTGAGTATGTGTGGTCGTGGGTATGCATATTGTCGAGGAAGTAAATTGAAGACTTTTTATGATTGACTGACAATGCATATGTATGGGCTGGTAGCTTAGGTTGGTCTAAAGCGTCTGGCTCTTAACCAGAAGATCGAGGATTCAAATTCCTCCCGGCCCGTTCTTGCTGTTTTATTCCGTTTGAGTGAGGGTATCAATCATTTCTGAAAGCGGTTTAATCGCGTATTGTCCTGGTGCGGTTGCATCTGTCGGATCAACAGGTGCATATCCGATTCGTGATCCATACATAGGAGCGACCACCCGAGTATGTCGACCGGGTTTTCCCATCGCCATCGTGGCGACGGTATCGCCCCATTGAGATGCCTGTTCAGTCGCAGCAAGCACACGAAGAGCATCGCGATGTGTCTGTGCTGTCACAGCAAGCTTTCCAACATCACCGACTTCTGCGGCCGTGTGAAGACGCTGATGAAGAACAGACTGTGGAGGTGTTTCAGTAAAATCATGCGTCGATGCAATTATACTTATACCGTCATCGCGAAGATTGCGAGCGACCGTCTGTCCATACTGTGTTTGCAATGTTTTGAGTTCAATATCGACAGCAACAACAGCGTCGTGTGCCGCCGCCGCTGTGAGCATTTCGAGCCGATCTGTGGTATCACCACCGTAGGCTCCACCTTCCCACTTCGGGCGATTCGTGACTAATAATGGAAGGGAACTGGTATGATCATACGCTGTGATGGCAGTAAGCGGGTCTGGAAGCGATGCGTCTGCGTGTGCAAGATCGAGCCGAAATTCAACGATATCAGCATATGCTCGGGCGGGAGGTTCGTCACTGAGATCTGCTGTTGCAGCGGCGAGTTGAAACGTATCAAATGAGACTGCTTGTGTTGATGTCATCGTGCCTCTTATACATGTGTATACTCGTGTCTATAAGAGATTGGTACTGGTACGACACAGTATAGATTCAATGACATACTGGTAACTGAGAATTTCACGGGGAACAAGCCGTTTCGATTGAAACGGCAAATGAGCCGAAGCTCACAGGTCGAAACGCATATCTAATATTTTCGCTAACTATTTTCAAATAAAACGCTTATGTGAGCCATCCACTAAGCGTGCACAGTGCATGATGAGGACAACGCGTCTCTTCGTGGCTACTTTCTATGGTCGATCCTGACGGGAGTTGAGCGCCTGCGCTTGGCTAACGTATATATTGAATCTTATTTCAATTGGATCTGCATGGCGAAAGTAACTTAGGTTGCTCCGACCGCATCCTTTGCCTCAAGAAGCTCATGATACCGGTTTCGGATTGTGACTTCAGAGATGTCTGCTACTTCACTCACTGCTGCCTGTGTTGTTTTTTCATTCGTTAATAACGCTGCCGCATACACTGCTGCAGCAGCAAGTCCCACCGGGGACTTTCCAGAGTGGACGCCCTTTTCCTTTGCATTCTGTAGGAGTTGACGCGCACGAAGTGTTGATTCATCTGAAAGCCCAAGCTCAGAGGCAAACCGAGGAACGTACTGCTCTGGGTCTGCGGGTTTTACCTCTAATGAGAGTTCCCGAGCAATATATCGGTACGTCCGTGCGACCTCACTTTTAGGGACTCGTGAGACTTCCGCGATCTCATCAAGCGATCGAGGCACGCCAGCCATTCGTGCGGCCGCATATACACATGATGTCGAAACACCCTCAATTGATCGTCCGGGCAAGAGATCTTCATCAAGCGCGCGACGATAGATCACAGAAGCTGTTTCACGAACATTTTCAGGAAGCCCAAGTGCAGAAGCCATCCGGTCGACCTCACCAAGTGCTTGTTTGAGATTTCGCTCCTTTGAGTCCCGTGTCCGGAACCGTTCGTTCCATTTTCGGAGTCGTTGCATCTTCTGTCGCTGGTTCGATGATAAAGAGTTACCATAGGCGTCACGATCTCGCCAATCGATATTTGTTGAAAGCCCTTTATCATGCATCGTATTTGTCGTCGGAGCTCCGACCCGGGACTTCTGGTCTTTTTCTTTTGCATCAAACGCACGCCATTCAGGACCACGATCAACAGAATCCTCTGTAATCACGAGACCACAGTCATCACAAATGGTCTCTCCATGTTCATCATCAGCAATGACATTGCCGCTACATTCTGGGCAGACGAGACTTTCACTCGTTGTTTCCTCTTCTGACTCAGACACGGACTCCTCTTCGGACTCTTCGGTTCCAGGGCGAACCCATCGCTGTCCAACGGTCCCACCGTCAGTTCGGATGCGGTCGTGGATAGTATCAGTATCAGTATTTGTACCCATAGTTACGTTTGATTCATTGTTCGACTCGGCTCTCGTGCTCGCATTTTCGCGAGTGTGCGTAATTTTCTCGCTCATCGGTATAGAGACGAATGCTTTGAGTTCGTGGCATGATCTATATTTTGATGTCTGAATCTGAGTACACGGTTTGGAATCGACAGATATCCGAATGATACACTATCGTGCGAATGACTGAGTGAACGACCGCAGACACCCAAAATGACGAGAGACCCAAAGCAGTTCGTACCGAAGTAATTGAGTCAACTGATAAAAATAGTTCGGAATACGATTCCATACAAGTCATATATGACGATATACAGTATCGTACATGCCCTCACTGTCCGAGACAACACCACGCGTTGTTGCTGCTGCTCCCAGCGCGAGCGCAATTCTTTCGAGCATGGGAGCAGGTGACACGCTTGTCGGGGTTACTGCGCATTGTTCTATTGACCGTCCTGTGATTGGTGGATGGCTAACCCCTGATTATGACCGTCTCAAAACGCTCAACCCCGACATTGTATGCACTGCTGATACGCTTCAGGCATCGATCCGTGATGAACTTCGTGATCGTGGCTACACCGTCTGTCATCTTGATCCTCATACCCTTGATGAAGTCATCGACTCGTTTGAGATACTCGCTGAGGCAGTCGATCGACCGAAAGCTGGGGCGACACTGGCAACAGATGCACGCGAGCGATTGAGAACTGTTCGTCACCGTGTCGCGGGGAATCCAACAGTGACCGTTTATGCCGAAGAATGGGCAGATCCACCGATGGCAGCTGGTAATTGGGTACCAGAGGCAATTGCTGCTGCTGGTGGGCATCACCCGTTTTGCGATCCCGGTGAACGCTCTCGTGAGGTCACACGAACAGAGGTTGAGGCGGCGACTCCTGATCATGTCGTACTTCATCATTGTGGTCATGGAACACATACGAACGCGGAGACATTTCATGAAAGAGGATGGGATGTTGATGCATCGGTTCATGTTCTTGATGATGATCTGTTAAATCAACCAAGTCCAGCACTGTTTGAGGGAATTGAAATACTCGCCGACCGATTACACTCAGCAGGGTGAACTCGTCATTTTCAGCGAGTGAGCCCCCCAGCAGTCGTCTTGACCGCCTGGACATGAGCTTGACTCGGAGCTGGACCCGAGGGCAGGTCAGGTTCGGTTCACTCCCTGCTCAGACATCTGTGACGCTTTATTGGTAGAAGCAACAGAAGAGATAGCGTTGAGTCGGTATTGTCAGTCAGATCGTGATATGTGAAATAGATAATCAACAGGCTACAAATCCATGATATACATGTGATTATTATTGCGAGCGATTTCTTCGAAGATCATAAAGACAGATTCAAGATATATTTAGGGAATCACACGCTGGGCACGAGCAATAGATTTCACACACGGGGTTTGCACAGTCGGGGCTCTGAGCGGTACAATACTCACGACCATGAGTAATCATCAACACGTGTAAGGAGTATTTAAGATCATCAGGAACATGCTCATTCAATTCAGCGTGTGCGCGTTCATTTGATGCAGTTGAATCAAGAAGCCCAAATCGTTTGGCGAGTCGTTCAACGTGCGTATCAACGGCGAACGTCGGCTTCTCAAAGTGAAAATTCAATACGACGCTTGCTGTTTTTGGACCAATACCTTTGATATCAGTAAGCCACGACTGGGCTGTATCAGTTGGTTGATCAGCGAGAAACCCAAGTGTATATTCACCGTCTGTTTCCTCACGAATCGCTGTCAGCGCACGCTGAATTCGAGCGGCTTTTTGATTTTTCAATCCCGCGACCTCAATAACATCTGCGAGTTCTTCATGCGGTGCGGTCTCCATTGCTCGGTAATCTGGATACGCATCAAAGAGTGCATGTGTCGCACGGGCAGTTTGTGTATCAGCGACATTTTGTGAAAGGATTGTTCCGAGAAGTTGTCGAACACCATCTGTGGTATGTGTTGGGTCTGGGCGTTCATGCAGAGAGACAAGATCACGGTGCAATTCGCGAATATCAATATCGAGACTCATGGCTATATCAATGAATGGAAGTCAACGGTAAATAACGCCTCGACTAGTTGTGAGTATAGTTATTGTATCGTGTAGACCGTGCCGGACTATTTAGGTGTATGGCGATACAAGAAAACGTATCGAATGGATATAAGAGAGACACCATCATCAACTGTGAAAGTAAGTCAAGACGGTGTCAATCTCAGTGAAAACAGCGAAAATGGACAGCAAGTATATCCACCGAAACCTGTGATCAACACTGACACGGTCAGTAATCATATTGATGGGAAGAGATATCTTGAACTCACCAGTATCAGACGATCTAATAATCAGCTAATCGGGTGGCATAATAGTGGTGCTGACACTGATATGACTACCACCACTGAAAAGTGTGGTTTTGACGATATCGAATCTAATAAGTGTAACAGCAATCATCAAAAACAAAAATACTGTTAACAAATGACACAACTAGCAAGCAGAGTAATTATGAACGCATCGTTGACACAAGCACTAGCACTCACGAGGAAACAATGAGCGATGATGACGGAAACAGTGAGGAGGAAAAGGACAAATCTCATATCTCAGATCCGATTCAATCGCCAATACCGGAATTTGAGTCTCAACAGCCGACAGATGAGGATGGGTATCCCACCGGTGAGCCTGCAATTGGCTGTGTCGAGTGTCAATCTGCGCTTCGTGAGGCAACGCGTGAAACAACCGCATTTTTATTATTGGATGCGCTCACGATTCCGATTGTCGGTTGTTCAGAACATCGCGAAGAGTTCGCATCAATTTGCGGGTTGACGAGTGATGAGGCTGCCCAGGTCGTTGAGTATCTGCCTGCTGGAGGCGTTAATTGTCCAAGTTGCCAACTCGCCCCACGCACGCCCAATCATCCAGTTATCCCGATTGGAAATGGTGGGGTTGCAATTCTTGCATGCTCCGAGCATCAATCAGAGCTTGTCAACCGATTTCAGACTGGACTCGCAACGCGTGACCAACTCACAACCAGTCTTGACGCGATACGCTAAGACGTGTCGGTCATCCATAGACATACCCATACACGTAGTTTGATCGGTGAATTTTCTTATCAATCGTTCGTAATCATACTTGCCACGCTTGCGGAGCGGTAGTGAGCATACATTGACTCTGTGAGTGTAAATTGATACAGATTCATACCGTCGTCACTCACAGTGTGAGGTAATGACAGGTGAGTTGACGAAGCGGGATATGCTTCGGATGTGCGTGATCAGTGCTGGAAGCGTCCTCACAGGATGCATGACAACGGCATCTGAGGCAAGTGAGCGACAGGTTGCGGTTCCCGATGAGCCGCCGTGTGCGGACGGATTACGGATTAGAGAAATAGCAGCGACAGTCGGTGGTGGGACACGTCCGGTTGTTGAATTCCACGTGGAAAATCAGGGCTCGAAGCCACTCAGGTATGAATTGCAGGTTATCTTTGAACAGGGAACCTCATTGGGGATTGACGCTCGGACTGGACGATCCACCGTCTCAGGAACGCTTAATGCAGGAGAGACAGTGACACATCAAGTGAGCGATGATGCTCGAGATATCCGAAATACCGATAGTTATGCCGTGAATGTCGCGGTTACCTGTCCAGATGAGCAGACATGACACCACTCAGTAGATCTGGACTACTTAACAAAGTCGGCTTTCTTCTTCGAGACCGTGAGACGACAGCAGGACGAGCAACAAATGCGTCATTATACGTGCTGAATATCGTGTTTATCGGTCTGTATATCATCTCAACATACGCCATTTCGACGCCATATACGACACTCATTCGTGTCATTGAGGTTGGTCTTGGGATTGTGTTTCTTATCGAGTATATCGTGAGAGTAACCTCCGCATCGGATCCAAAAGCAGAGATGACGGATCCATACACGATTGTCGATCTTGTCGCAGTGATTCCAGTATTCGTTATTTTCGGACCTGATATTGGATTCCTCCGGGGGTTTCATATCCTTCGTGTGTTCCGATTTCTCCGATTGATTATGAATGAACAACAGATATTCGGTAAGTCAATTGAAATACGGACCGTCCGGCGATTGGAAGTGTCGACAACGATTCTATTGATATTCGTTGTTGCAACTGGATTCATTTACGCTGTTGAGGCTCCCACGAACCCAGCGATTGAGAACTTCGGTGATGCATTCTACTATACTGTTATTGCTGTCTCAACGGTCGGCTTTGGTGATATCGTCCCACAGACAGTCGCAGGTCGATGGGTCACGGTGGTTGCCGTGCTCGTTGGGTTTGTGCTGGTTCCCTGGCTCGCAAGTCCGCTGCGAGCACCGAATAGAAATATAAATGCAGCAGATCGAACTGAGTGCCCACGGTGTAATGAGATTGTTGTTATCGCTGATCAATACTGTCGTCACTGCGGGTGTGCACTCACTGAGAGTACCGATACTCAATCATGAATTAATAATAGCCTCTGTCAAATCCGATTTTCGGTACCGTTGAGAAGATATGAGCAGACGGAAACTACCACGGGTCGGGTAAGCTGTGGCGTTCGTTTCTGGTCACGTCCACGATGATCGTGGAGTGTGACGGCACCGAGCTTCAATTTCTTCCGTACTCGTCGTGAGGCTTGTGTGGAACCAGTTACACCCGAACCCAAGCACGCTCGTGAATCCTCCCCCGATACCGATAGAGGTCTTCTATCGGACCGGAGGAACTGTGTCTGTGGAGGTCGGCTCGACACCACCTGGTTCACCGAGTTTCTCTCAGTCGGATTTTGCGAGGTCGAGGTCGGTAACGGTGAGTTCCACTTCACCAGACGGGGTGTAAACGCTTGAAACGACGGTTTGTGCCGGAAATGTTGCGATTCACCCACGGGTCGGGTGACCCGTGGAACTCTCGCTGTGTTCTTTAGACTCGAGCACAAACACAGGGGCAAGTGGATTCAAGCGTTGACCACGAGTAAAATCTCCATCCGAAGGGTCATCATGAATTGACGCGAGAAATATCGATAAATTATGATTTATGAGCAACTGATATCGGGATCTTCTCTGTGTTGTGAGCACCGGTCGGAAACTCCCATGTCGTATTGGAGACATCTGCCATCGGTCGTGGTACTGAAATAGTTTCAAATGTGTTATTCTGCGCAGCAGGGGTAACGAGCGCTGCGAGGAGTACTCTGGCGACGTCAGCCCGCGAGATCGTTCCCCACAGATGTATGTCTGATTCTGTTTCGGCAATCGTGGCGATATCGGTTCGCGGTCCATCAGTCAATACACCAGGTCGGAGGATTACATGTCGGAATGACGCGTCCCGGATCGCAGCTTCGGCGTCAGCTTTGGCAGCCTGGATCGGACCAATAATAGTATTAAATACCGTTGCAAGGGGATTTGATGAGTCATCACCAACACCGATTGCTGACTCCATACAAAACGTATCAACACCAGCAGAAAGAGCCGCATCAACGAGCGCACGGGTACCGGCACCGTCAACAAACCGATCAGCAGAGCGAATATCACCAAGCGTTGACCCAACTGTGCTGATAATTGCATCAACATCTGCGAGTGCACTCCCAAGATCATCTGGGTCAAGTAAGTTATCAACGACCACCTCATCGGCACCTGCTTGATGAAGCATCGATCGCTTCTCTCCTGATCGGGTAAGGGCCCGGACAGTCGGAATACGTGATTCAGCAAGCCGCAAAACCGCACGACCGGTATCACCGCTTGCACCGGCAACGAATAATGTCTGTGGTGGTGCGTATGAACCAGCGGTCAGGTCACTCATATCTAATTATTCACTCCGATCGCGAAGAGTGTATGGGCTTACGCAAACCGCATTCGGACGATGATACACGATATCCACGTGATTTGAACACCCGGGTAAGCTCAGTGAATGTGTTGTGGGTGAGTCTTTCAGTCTGAGAAGTCAGGGATAGTGTTCAGAAAGGTTGCACAACAAATCTATTATATGTCAGCAATTGACGCTAGAGATATCTCGAAACGATATGGGACAGTAACAGCACTCGATCGCGTCACTCTCGCTGTTGAACCAGGTGAGATCTTTGGATTCCTTGGACCAAATGGTGCAGGAAAATCGACATTTCTGAATCTCATGCTGGGGTTCACACACCCATCAGCAGGCTCAATCAGTGTCTTCAATCATGATTGTCAGCGTGAGGGTGTGATGGCTCGTGAACGCATTGGTGTCCTACCAGAGGGATACGATGTTATTGACCACCTTACCGGTCGACAACATATTGAATATGCGATTGAAGCAAAGCAAATTAATGATACTGCTGACCCGTTGAGTGTGCTTGATCGGGTTGGTCTGACCGAGGACGCCGAGCGAATGGCAACTGAGTACTCAAAAGGTATGAAACAGCGACTCGTCTTGGGAATGGCACTGACCGGCGAACCGGACCTTCTGTTACTTGATGAGCCAACCGCAGGATTAGATCCAACAGGTGTGGCAGAACTGCGTTCGATTATCCGTGAAGAGAATAATCGCGGTGCGACAATCTTCTTTTCAAGTCATGTGCTTGAGCAGGTCGAAGCGGTTTGTGACCGGGTTGGGATCCTCCAAGATGGAACATTGATTGCTGTCGACACAATCGGAGGACTCAGAAGCTCCCTTGGTGGCGGAACAAAGCTCGAAATTACGGTTGATGCACTGCAGAACGGGGCGCTTGAGACAATCCGGGGGATTGAGGGGGTTGAAACGGCGGTTGCACCAGATAATTCAACAATTGAGGCAACGTGCACGAATGATGCAAAAATGGATATTCTTGTCGGACTTCGAGATGCGGGCATTGATGTTGTTAATTTCCGGACACAGGAAGCATCGCTCGAAGATATGTTTATCGAGTATACAGAAACCGGTCAACGTCATAACACCGAGACTCATACTAATACTGATTTTAACGGCACAGATCAGGAAGCCAGCAATAATTCCAGTAATCAAAAAGCGAACACTCGGAGTTCACAGTCGGAACGACAATCAAATCCATCGCAGGAATCAATCGCAGGGTCGAAGTCGAAATCGGAGCTAAGACCAGAATCAGAATCAGAGGTCCCATCAGAATGACATCACAGTGGCAACAGGTCGTTCGACAGGATTGGTCACAGACGGTCAATCAACGAAGTGTGAAAATTTTGCTTGTGCTACCGGTCATTGTAATCCTGTTATCTGCATATCTCTATCCAGTTGTATCGCAACCACCATTTACGACCGGACGATTTGGGAGTTTTGTTCGTGGGCTACTACGCGTGGTTATACCGGTTGTTGGGGTGTTACTTGGATACAATGCTATTGTCGGTGATTTTGAATCAGGATCGTTGTTACTCATGATATCATTACCACAGCGTCGTCGGACAATTGTCGTTGCTCGATACATTGCCCGCGCAGGATTGCTGATTATAGCAACATTCATTGCAATCATCGTCGGGGCAGGGCTAGTTGCATACCCATTTGGGTCATTTCAATTACTCGGGGCGTTAATGCTGATTGGGATCATTGCTGGATATAGTGCCACCTGGGTCGGTATTGGTGTCGCAGCCTCGACGCTTGTTGCAACAACTCGTCGGGCACTTGGACTTGGGTTTGCGATGGTATTTTTATTTGCAGTCGTATGGGATATTATTGAAGATGTCCTTCGCGGAGTAGTATTGAGTGCGAATGTAATGGCTGGAGGGCTTCCAGAGCCGATTCAGTTCGTGTTTGGACTCTCACCAGGGAATGCGTTCTCAACACTGATCATCGGATTTGTTGATACAACACAAGAGGTCACGGGTGCGTGGTATCTAAGCGAGTGGATCGCAGCCATTGTGTTACTTGGCTGGATTATTGGTCCGCTCGCAGTTGGTGTGCTTCGGTTCGAGCGGAGGGATTTACAATGAGTCAATCGAGTTGGAATATCGATGTCGCTGGATGGCGAAGTGTTGCTGAAACTGACGTACGGCGAGCCCGGCGGACGCCAATAATATTGCTTCTTTTGAGTATTGTTATGATTACTTCTGTCGGATACAGTCTGGCATATAGATACGTTGAATCCAGTCAGTTGACGTTCATGGGGTTTGTTGATGGGAGTACCAATTTACTCTCGTTCGTTATCCCAGTCGTTGGGTTACTGCTTGGATACAAATCGATTGCTCACGCACGAGAGACAGGCAGTGTCTTACTCACATTATCATTCCCACAGTCGCGGGCGGGATTGATCATTGGAACCTTACTCAGTCGTTGGACACTTCTCATTATTACAACGGTTACTGGATTGAGCCTTAGTGGAGGGATTGCTGCGATACTGTATGGAACACAAGGAATTACTACATATCCCTTAGTCGTGTTACTGACGCTGTTATATAGCGCTGCATTCGTTGGAATTGGTGTTGGAATTTCAATCGTAACTACAAATGAGCGTTGGATTACACTCAGTACATTCGGGAGTTACTTTGTATTGATCATTCTGTGGGACGGACTTACAACAGCGATAATGCTTGTTCTTCATCGATTTGATTTTAGTGTATTAGCCTCGCCTCCCGACTGGACACTGTTAGTGAGATTACTCAGCCCTGAGTCGTCATACAATCTCCTTTTGCGATTAGGTGGTGGTATTGATGTTGCCGGTCAGTATGTCGCTGATAGCGCGCCAGTATATATTGGGTGGTGGGTTGCAGTTGGTGTGCTAGTTATCTGGATGTCGCTTCCTGTTGTACTCGGATTCTATCGGTTCCGTACAGCTGAGTTATAATGAGTGCGTTATCTGCTGTGTTGAGTAGTGGTGTTGGCTGGGACAGTGGGATTTTGAGTGGATGATTGAGGACTGATACCAGTAATCTCGAAATCGGTGTCACTTCACCTTGTCTCAGAGACCACTATTCAACACAGCAGCGTTATCAACAACAGATTCTCAATAGCTGAGACACAACCCCCTCAGCGAGTGTATGTGGTGCAGTAGTACTCAATTGGGCTCAGAACAGATATACGGGCTGGACTAATGTAAGCGACCCCTCTTCCTGCACTCAAGGGTCCTTACCTCTCACTTATCGAGGGTGGGGGTTCCTGTGTCGGTATCGGAGCTTGTATCCAACGTGGACACGACGGTTCCAGACTCCGCAGGCGAACCTCGTTTAAGCGGTGGTTTGGGACGTCCCACACCTCCCGGGTGGACACTCGACCACACCTGATGGTGCACATTCTTATTGCGCTCGAACACCGCCGGAGGCGTTGTGAGTATCACACATTCGATTGAAGGAGCATCAGGTGGAGAAATCTAATAGACGCATGCGGGCGCTGTGTCCCCTCCCTGCTCGCATCTCCGATGTTTGCCGAAGAAGAGAGACGAGTGCCCTCAGTCACAGTTAGATGGCGCAACGCACTTACTGACGCGTCATCTATGTGTATCCGCTGCGCTGTCGCTATTGTCGGAGAGTGTGACCCGACAGCAAAGCGACCCGTGGCGAAACGCAGCGTGTCATAGTTTGGCTTGGTTGATCGTCACACCGCCCAGCCAGAGGCGGGCGCTCCTCCATCGGAACGAAAATATCTGGCAACACTATCATCAAATATCTTGTGTTTTGCTCCTCAGATTATTGTATCAGTCACTGGAACGAACAGGATTTGATATGAGATATCGACTGCGATTGTGTATAAACGATCATAGGTCAGGTGAGCCTTCGTTGCTCAATGTTTTTTGGCTCATGACCACTCCACACAGCCACATAAGAGTATCACGGGTGGGATGAAGCTGCGTGACTTACAGAGTGCTCTGAGTTGGAACCGCCGGTCCTGTCGGTAACCATCGGTGTCTCATCTGATGAATCAGGCATCTATGAGTCAACTTCTACAGAGAATGAGCATGTGCGATCTTTGTGACCATGTTAACAGCGATGAGTAAGAGATTTGAAGATGTCACCACCTGCTACACGTCAAATGTAATAGTATCCTTCTGTGTCGATCAAAGATCTTTCATCAAGAGACGGTCTATCCGCCGTTCAAACGTTGTATCGGAAATATCACCGGTCACATATTGACGACGTAACGAAGCTAGCGCGCGCGTTGTCTCAGTGGAGAGGTCGCGTTCAACACTCGCGGGCATCGGAGTGAATCTTGTAGAGAGGTGAAGAACACTGATTGGTGGGACTTGTTGTTCAACTCGTGCAAATGCAGCTGCAAGCTGATAATTTTCAATTTGCATAGCTCGTCGAAATAATGCCCAAACGAGGCTCATGACTGAGACAATCCAAAGCATCGCAAAGACTGCGAGTGCAATGATAGCCGGGACAGCGACGTCGACAACGAGTTCAATGAGTGGGGTTGCAGCGAGGATTCCAGATGTAATTGCGATTATCAAATAGACAAGCGTGAGTGCAGAGAGACCAACAGAGAGCACTACACCGAAGAGAGCTACCCACAGCAGTTTGGCACTGCGTTCTGACATTGTCATTAATATTTGCTTCAACTATCTATTGATTATTATTTTCATGTTGGGTCTGGCGTATCTCTGCTATCACTCATCTCCCGATAATTGTTAGCCTATTAGTAAACATCACCTCATGTGGAAGCCATATAGAAATATATTATATGCGCTCAATGCTATCAGCCGGTCGTTGATAGACTGATATGGAAAATTGCTGTTTTCGATTCGAGATTCATTCATCAATATCGAAAATATACATTTGAATGCGGAATATTAAATACTACTGGTGGAATATATGTGGTTGATGAGCGACGATTCCGAACCATCCGATGGTGTGTCGGTATCGATGAGTCTTTCTGGGGAGTATAATGAAGTCATGTCCAAGCTTCGGATTGACACAACGGGTGCGGATATACTTGAACCACTGCTCGCAGATGCCGAAGCCGTGCTGGAAGCGGTGGAACAACTCGACGGTGGCACTCGAAGTGTCGTTGCTGAGCAGGTTACAGATGAATCATCATTGTCAGGCGATGCTGACGCAGTGGTAACGCTCCTCCAGGTTCTCGAACGGTATGAGCTGGTTCATCTAGATGGTAATACATGGAAACCTGGCGCACGACTTCGTGAGTAACCCATGATCAATTCCACAGGGAACGATCATCAATGAGGCTCCTATCGAATCCGATAATAGTGGGCTCGGGCGGATTTGAACCACCGACCTCTTCCTTGTAAGGGAAGCGTCATAACCGCTAGACCACGAGCCCTATCAAACTGTATGAATATACTCTCACGTCGCTCTTCTTTCGCTGTATGAGAGCCCTTCTATTCATAACCAGCTTATTCGCGGTTATAACCGTTTTCAATTTTACACAGATGATCCTCAATCGGGTCATAAACAAGTACCATGTATCAGATTCGAGATGCCGACACTGTTAGGCGCAGAAGTCGATACCGGAGTATATGGACAGACCGTTATTGACACGGGCTCTCGTGGTGGCGAGTGGTGCGATTCTTGTCGGGGTGTTACTCGTGACAGTGATTCCTGGGATCGGACCAACTGGTGAATATGACAGGGAAACCATCGAAATTACCGATAATAAAACTGGCGAGCAGTTAGAACGCGTCTCTGTGCGTATCGCTGATACGCCACAAAAACGGTATACAGGATTGAGTGAGACACAATCACTTGCCGCAGATGAAGGGATGTTGTTTATCCATGATAGCGAAGATCGCTATGCATACGTGATGCGTAATATGTCATTTCCAATCGATATCATATTTATCGATATGACAGGAACGATTACACGAATCCATCACGCAGAGGTGCCGAGAAATACACCGACTGACAGTCTTCAGCAGTATCCAGGACGTGGAAAGTACGTGCTTGAGGTGTCATATAATTATACAGAAAAGCATAATATCACGGTTGGTGATGATGTACAAATCACTCAATTCGCTTCAGCGTCTTCGCAGGATATTACCCGAGATAGCTCCCGAGAGGACAGTTGAGTTTGTTAGTCCCCTCATAGATAATATCTTGGGTGAATCGAGTGAATATCATGTCAGTGTCATTCAACAGTTTCGAGGTGGAGTCCCCTTGCTCAAGGAGCGAGCCTAGGAGAGCGAGTATGGATGAGAGGAAACCGACGGGGGTTCTGACTCAATACATGCAGAGTGATCATCAACGCTTGTTTCTCAGGAAGGATTTCATTTACCTGACAGCGGGAGCACGGAAGCCCACACGAGTCCGGTCGTCGAAGAACTTACTCGTTAGTGATGACGATCGTTGATATAGTCAATTCAATAACTTGAATGCAGCCTGCGGACAGCAGGCACACAGTCATCTGGTGAGATACGCTGCTCTACGGTCTCTCGCTTGGTGAGGGTTTCCTGCATCTGTATCTATGTCTGTGTCAGAATGTCTCCCCGGCGTGAGCACAGCGATTTCAGACTCCGCAGTCTGCAAGCGAATTCACTTCAGGAGTGGGTCGGAGTGTTCCGATCCTCCCGGATAGATACTCAACCACAACCGGGACCGGTGGTGCGCGTGCGAACACTATCACAAAAGCGTGGTGAGCATCCCTCTCCCCACCACCAACATCAACCGGAGGCGAGGAGGGGAAGCCCATGCCGTCCAATGCAGTAACAACAAAACAAAGCGATGACTGATTTACTGAGTCGCTTCGCGATCTTACCATACCAGAACCTGGAATCAGAGTCGGTCGGTCCGAGTCAATATTAAAGCTCTGGGCACACCATCTCCCCTGTTCGTCCCGACTCGGACTTGGACTCGGTCTCGTTTTCGTTCTCGTCGGTCGCTCTTTTCCAAAGGCAAAGCGGGACGGACGCCTGTATTTAGCTCATTCGCTCAGAGTTGCTGTGAGACTGATCACTCAGTCAGTGATACTGTATGATATGCTCAGTGACTACGTGATGATAGTCCTCTGCGTGACTGTGAAAAGAAGACAGCAGGCTCAATGGGTTCCGCACAGATGTATCGTCATGGACGATATTTCAAATAAAGACCAAGTTAGTAATGATCAAATAGACGAAGTCGCAGAGACACACACCGAGGAAAGTCAATCAGTGACCAAATCGAAAACTCATACCCACGATGATGACGACACAATAGTTGATACAAACACGCTGGTTGGGCTTGACGAACTGGAAGGGTGGAGTGTCGATGACTATGCGGCTCGCGTTCATTATCAGGGGGAAAATGATCGATATAGTATTGAGTTCTATGCACCCTCACGTTGCGTGCTTTATTGGAAAGTCAAAGGCGATGGGGAGACAGCAGTCCCAGTCGGTCGGACAACCGTTCCAGAGCCACTTCGAAAACGAATCCGATCCGACCTAGCAGATGCAGGGATTGACCCTACGGTGGAGGATAGAACGTTGTGATTGTCTACACGAGAAAGATTTTTTATATTGGTTTCATTATGTTGGCATCTAAAATTACTAATTCAATCATGAACCCTCAGGTCTGTTTCTGTTTCTGTTTCTCGAAATCTCGATGATAGCGAACCCTCGGCACGACTAACAGCGTTAGAGTCGACCGTTGGCGTTTTCAGATCTGTGTATCTTTTAGCGCTCAATTGAAAAGCACACTGAGCATATGTGATTCGAACCGGAGTTGTTTGCCACGAATACCGCGAGTTGTTGGATAAACCAAGAGCTCGGGTGATTTCGTAGCGTCAACTACCTTGGGGTCTCATCAATATCAGCATCAAAACCCTGATGTGTCCGTCTTGAGCTTTGATAAGCTGAAAACCCGAGAAATATTGACTATTATACACAGTTGAATATATTAAATTACCAACACGCCAGCATAAATCAAACGAGTATCGAAACACCGTCTCGTGAGCGACTCGCGCTCTCAGCAACCGTTATCCGGCCTGAACCCTAAATTATAGTGATGGATGCGGTCCCTGCAGATGATGATGATCCGTTCGAGTCACAGCGCGAACGCGTGTCAAATCCGATGCGACGGCTTTTCTCGACATACGGTCGCGAAAATATACCAGCGATAGCTATTGGAATTATCTCAAGTATCGCTGCTCGTGTTCTTGATCTTCTTCCACCGGTATTACTCGCGGTCGCAGTGGATGCAATCTTTCTCGATGAACGGACATTCTCATTATGGTTTGTTCCAGCAGCATGGATACCGACCGATCAGGTCGGGCAACTTTATGTCTCCGTTTTTCTCATTGCCGGAGCGTTCTTTGGTGCTGCGGCATTTCATTGGACCCGAAATTGGGGATGGAATGCATTCGCACAGCGTGTCCAGCATGCGGTTCGAACGGACACGTATAATGAGATGCAGCGATTGAGTCTCTCGTTTTTCGCTGACAAGCAAACCGGCGAGATGATGTCGATTCTCTCAAATGATGTGAATAGACTAGAACGGTTTCTCAACGACGGGATGAACTCAGCATTTCGGCTTGGAGTGATGGTTCTTGGGATTGCTGCGATTTTACTATACTGGAATTGGCAACTCGCGCTTGTCACTCTCAGCGTCGTTCCGCTTATTGGGTACTTCACATATCGGTTTGTGAAAATAATTCAACCGAAATACGCCGATGTCCGATCATCGGTTGGGCAATTGAACTCTCGTCTTGAGAATAATCTCGGTGGGATTCAAGTGATTAAGTCTGCACACACAGAGAACTTCGAGTCAGACCGAGTTGATGACACCTCACAGGAGTATTTCGACTCAAACTGGGATGCGATCAAGACGCGAATCACATTCTTCCCTGCATTACGCATTCTTTCTGGGGTTGGATTCGTCTTGACATTCCTCATTGGCGGAGCATGGGTGTTAACATACCAACAGACCGGTCAGGCACCGCTTTTCTTCTCAGGGTCGCTGACCCCAGGAGAGTTTGTTGGATTCATCCTGTTTACGCAGCGATTTATCTGGCCGATGTCGCAGTTTGGGCAGATAATCAATATGTATCAGCGGGCGTATGCCTCCGCAGCGCGAATCTTCGGGTTGATGGATGAGCCCGCACGGATTGTCAACGATCCCGACGCGCCAGCACTTGATGTCAACACGGGCACGGTGCAGTATGACGATGTCACATTCGGGTATGAAACTGATGAAGAGCCAACAATCAAGGATATTTCCTTCGAGATTCCCGGCGGTGAGACGCTTGCACTCGTTGGTCCAACTGGAGCTGGAAAGTCAACGGTACTCAAACTCCTCCTTCGGATGTATGACGTTGATCAGGGGGCAATTACAGTTGACGGAACGGATGTTCGTGAAATAACAATCCCAAGTCTCCGGGAATCAATCGGATACGTAAGCCAAGATACATTTATGTTCTATGGAACGGTGGCAGAAAACATTCGATATGGGACATTCAACGCCTCTCGCGACGAGATTATTGATGCTGCGAAAACAGCAGAAGCACATGAGTTCATTATGAATCTCCCAGACGGATACGATACAGAAATCGGTGAACGAGGGGTCAAGCTCTCTGGTGGACAGCGACAACGCCTTTCGATTGCACGCGCCGTCCTCAGAGATCCCGAGATTCTGATACTCGATGAAGCAACATCAGATGTCGATACTGAAACAGAGATGTTGATTAAGCGATCGATAGATCGTCTAACCGCTGATCGAACGACATTTAGTATCGCACATCGACTATCGACGATTAAAGATGCAGATAGAATTCTTGTGCTTGATGATGGAGAGATTGTTGAACGTGGAACACATACCGAATTACTCGCTGCTGATGGGCTGTATGCACATCTATGGGGTGTTCAGGCGGGCGAAATTGAGGAACTGCCTGAAACGTTCATCCAACGAGCAACACAGCGCGCTTCACAAACATCAATCGAGACTGATACCGCAGATGACTAACTCGGCGGCACAGAGCTAAAGATTGCTCATTACCGCGATATGAGATCTGTGACAGAGTGAGATAGCACCGCATCGTTCACGCTGCTGAGTGGACAATATGAACATTTGATTTTACCGTTTCAACATGTGTCAGACAGGGAAGCTCACTGTCGATGCAAAAACCTCGGCGTGTGAGAAACAAAGTCTGAAATGAGTGAATGGTGATTGAGATCTAATACCACACGGAGGATAATACTTAGATATGGGTTGTGACGGAATTGGAACTTACACAATCCTTCGGCGAGGACCCAAACCACTAAGCGCTGTTTATATCAGTTGAGTGAGTCAGCGTCACTCACGATTCTTCGGTTTCCTCATCAGCCTCCGGAAGTTGATCGTGCAGCTGTGGTACCGTTGTTGTCAGCTCACTTGCAAGCTCATCTGCTGTATTAATCGATGTGAGCAACTCCTCAACAGACTCAACTTCTGAGCGGAGTTCGTCAGGGTCGTCGAATGCATCTGCACGGGTTCCAACGACAAATGTCTTTTTTGCCTGCCGGAGATGCTCTTCGGCATCGTCTGCGTCAAGTGCCGAACGAAGTCCATTGAGTGCTCCTAAGACATTGTCAGCATTCGTCTGCCACACTGAGGTGGCATCTGGGAGTGCTGTTTGAGCGTTATCAAGATGAGTTTCGACCTCCTCACGCATCTCCTCGGCTGCTTCGCCAAATAAATCATCGTCGCTAAGCGTACTCTGACTACTCATATCGGTGGATTGGACGCCAAGAGTTATAAAGACACGTCCGAGAGCAGAAGTGGATTACACGATGCATGAGACGACAGTCTCAGCACCACTACTCAATTGGATCAGTCTTCGGAGATTCGATGGCGATGATCTCCATGAGTGGATAATCACCATCCATTGCCATTTGCGTTTGTACCTGACAACCGTTGTATTCAATCTGCATTGTGACATCAAGAAATTTCCCGGTTAGCTCGGTATACTCAGCGGATTGCTCAGCAAGCGCAGTTTCAAGCCGGTCAGCCCTCACAGTGACAGTCACAGCCTCACAGTGTGGTTGATTTTCGATTGCGTCTGCGATTGCATCCTCAAGAGTCGATGCGCTAGCTGGACTCACAGGCGTTCCAGCAAACTGATGATAGAGTGTGCCGAACTTAATACCAGCCTCAAAACATGCTTCTTCAGCGGTCGTTGCCTCAGTCGTCTGTAATGGTTCGTCCTCGGCGGGCATGAACGTGATAACACATAAGATACGATGATGTTTGTCGCTATCGTCATAGCTATTGAGAGAAATCCTGAGATTGATTCGAACCGGGGATTTCTTAGCCACGCCTATCTCAGTAATAGGTGAATGGACGAGCCGGTTTTGTTGACGGGAGCAAGCGGACGGGTCGGCGAGGCGATCTTACGTCACGCTGGTGAAGATTTCGCATGGCGGTTGTTTGACCGCGAACCCGTCCCGCATGATCGCCGCCCCTCAAGAGTTGCTGATGAGGATGTGTTTATCTCCGATGTCACAGACACGGATGCGCTGACTGATGCAATTGAGGGATGCAAAGCAGTTATTCATCTTGCAGGCGACCCTCGCCCTGAGGCACCATGGAAAAGCGTCTTAGAGAATAATATTAATGGGACACAAGCTGTGTATGAAGCTGCGGTCAACGCTGATGTTGATCGATTCATTTTTGCTTCATCAAATCACGCTGTCGGCTCATATGAAACGAATGACCGAACACCAGCAATGTACCGAAAAAATGATACATACCGTCTTGATGGAAACGAGCTTCCACGACCGAGTAATCTCTATGGGGTAAGTAAGGCGACTGGCGAGGTGATTGGGCGGTATTATCACGACAACCATGGAATCGCAGTCGCAAATGTCCGCATTGGAAATTTGACCGAGGGTCATCCGCCTATCGATTATGAGCGAGGTCAAGCAATGTGGCTCTCATATCGAGACTGTGCGCATTTATTCTCGCAGTGTATTACCGCAGAGTATGACTTTGAGATTATCTATGGAATCTCTGATAATGACCGGAAGTACTACTCAATTGCACGCGCAAAGGAAACACTTGGATATGACCCACAAGATAATTCTGCGGAGTGGCAGGGCAAAGAACGAATAGTGACACAGAGCGAATAGCTGCAGTAATAAACAAACACGCTGCTGCGCGTTCTTTTGTTCCTCTTTGTGCGTAGATACCTTCAGCACGGCTGAGACATCTTGACTCTGATTGTATGTGCTGTTCTATTATGATAACAAATGGGGACCGCATCACTGTTTCGTTTGGAGCTATGTCTAATCCAACTGATATATAGATACGAAACTAAACAAGACAAAGTCACCGAAGGCGAAATAAAGTCACTAGCAGTGGTATTCACATTCTTGCCCCGAAGGACTGGCGTGACGCGGATGTCAAAATCATTTCGAATATCCAATCTAGACGACGAAGGAGTGTGCGTCGTGTGGCGTCAAATCAAACCCGGTGTGGGTGCGCAAAGTGTCCTGCCTGCGGGCTTGAGATGGGATGGATAGAGAAGGGAAGCGATAAGCGATGCAAACGCTGCGATTATATCCTGTCACGCGGTTTTGAAACGCTCAACAGAGACTGGGGCAATTCGAAGACACAACACCCGTGGAGACCGTGTTCGGTCTGTTCATCTCATCGGGTTCGTTTGATGCTGCGGATGGACAGCACGTCGTGGAAACAGGAATCCCCACTCTCAAGAAATTGACCACGGTCGCTAACGAGACAGGGTGGCTCACGGAAGAAAACGGAACTGTCGATAGCAGTTACACTGTTAATCATAATTTCAATCGAACAGTCCGTTTATATCCTGTTCGCGCTGGCGTCGTCGTTCAACACGGCTGTGGAGTCGGCGGTAGATGAGCCGACGATGGTCAGGATCACGAACAAATACAGAGAGTGTTCCAATGAACCCACGTGAGTTAGCTTTCGTCTGTGAGTGGGTGCCAATTTCTTCATGACCATACTGGATTGCATCAGCGATAATGTCAGTATCAACATCTTCAAGATGAGTTGCAACTGCGGAGGCTGCATACCCAATCGCATCAAATCGCAGGGTTGCCACCGTCGGTTGCTTCTCATCAATGCGCAATGAGGGAACACGACGTCGTTCAATAACCACTGGATCGTTGCTGAGCGTCGAAATGTAGCCACGAAGTTGATCACTGTTGAATGATGGGTGTGAACCATCTCCCGAAGCGAGTTTTGCGGCTGCAGTATCGGCGGCTGTGACAGCTGAGACCCACCTGTGGTTTTTTGCATCGTCAATCGCCGTTGCTAACTCTGTAAGCCCGACACATATGATCTGGTCATCTGATGAAAGATCCTCTTGCTCGTGGATCAGATGACATGCAGTTTGTGCAGGGCGGTACTCGTCAGCATTAAATAACACGACAGCAGCATGAAGTGTCTCATCCACGGTGTCAATATGTAATTGAAAAATAATACCTTGTCGACAATATGTGATTTGAACCGGCGACGAACGTATGAGTGTTCACCACATGATATCATATGATGACTCGGACGCACGTCACCTGTGTGAACTGCGGAGAAGAGTTTGTTCGTGGAGGAAACTACCACGGTAACTACTGTCCGGAGTGTCACGAAGCGTGGCTAAGCGAGGAACCAGATTATGAGGGCGATACCGACGAGGGACCACGACCATTCGGTCATCGCTCACCATCATCAGTCGAATCGGAATCATCAACTGGCACCGAAAACGGAAGTGATGATAACAACGGTGACAGTAATACTAACAGCGCTTCCTCACGATTCAACGCCAACGAATAATACAATTGTATTGACGAGGATACTATCGCTGTCACGTCCATTTTTCATTCAATATATAAATACACTGAAACAGTCATAGATAATCACTGCTACTGTGGAATAAAGAGCCGACAGTTGGCAATACCGTATATAGATTCATGCGAGATGAAATAACGGTAGCATAACAGTCGGTGGCAATCTGACCACTATGTCTCTCTGAACCCAGACTCACACTCAGGCTGAGTTCACCTGGAACGCCCGGTGACGCGTTCGGTTGCAACTTCGGAGACAGAAATCACAGTCCCAACAACTGTTAATCCAGGCTGACATCTAATATCAAAAAAGCTTCTATAAGTCGAAGAGTGCTTTGTATCTTCGTTATCACTGATTCATTTCGGTTTAACCAGACAGAAGTTTTGCTGATAGCTAGGATGTCTCATCGGCGGCATTTTTATCCACATCATCTGAACACGATGATGATGGGACAATTGTGACCGTCGAGTCATCCGTGTCAGCACGGACAAGCGGATCAGCAGCAACAGCCGCGAGTGAGAGCGTTCCCTGACGAACATTCGTCTCGAGTGTTACCTTCGCTTTCACTGCAGCATCACTGTTCTTGATGATGACAATCATCCCATCAGTAAGATCATGCTTTTTCGCGTCCGCAGGATGTATTTGAACCTGAGGATTCTCCTTTTGAGTTTCTCCGTATACCTCGCTTGCCCGACCGTTCGTCAGGAGTCGAAATGTTTGCGTGGAACCATCTGTGACCGCAGGAATTGGCTGAATGGTCCCGAATGACAGCTTCCCATCCGCGGTCAGAAATTCCTCGGCATACAGATTATCATCTGTCTGGAATGGCCATTGATGTCCATCAGCACCGATGTCTGCATACGAGATACCTGCATGTGGTGGACTTACTTGTGTCAACTCATTGAATACGTCCTCAACATCTTGATAGTTGAATGTCTCACCAATGAGTCGACGACCGAGGTCAGAAAGAATTCGAAGGTCAGGGCGAGCCTGTCCTGGTGGTGTTTGCGTCTGTGTGAGACGTTGAACGCGGCGTTCAAGATTTGTGACCGTTCCACGCTTTTCAACACCTGTCGCTGCTGGCAGGACAACATCTGCATGTTCAGCGGTCGTGCTCCATAGTGGATCGATAACGACGAGCGTGTCCAGTGCATTCAGCTGATTTGTCACCCAGTGAGGGTCGCGTTTTGACACTGCCGGGTTCTCGCCAACGACAAGCGCTGCGTGAATATCATCACCAAACCTATCGAGTAATGCTGTTGCAGACGTTCCTGGGGTTGTTGGGGGGTCAATACCCCAGACATCACCAACGCGAGCGCGAGCTTCGGCATTGTGAATCGATTGATCCCCAGGAAGACGATCTGGCACACAGCCAGTATCTGTTGCTCCCTGTTCATTGATGAGACCACGGAGGACAATTACGCCAGAGCCAGAACAGCCGAGATTCCCCGTCAGTCCAAGAAGGTGCAATAACGCTGCTGGCGCGTTGGGGTCCGACCGGTCAGTATCACTGTCGGTGTGACCACTTTCGTCAACGCCGGTGCCAGTGAGCGCAATCACATGGTCTGCATTAATCATCGCCTGTGCAACCTGTTGGAGTGATTCGACATCGATATCTGCAGCAACCCGCGCGGTATCAATATCAAGTGTTGACAGGGACTGATAAAACCGCTCGGCATTTCGGGTCCGCTCAGAGAGGAATGTCTTATCAGCACCGCTATTTTCGACAATCATCTTGCTGAGTAAATCGAAAACAGCAGCATCATAGCCTGGTCGAGGAGCAAGATGGATATCGGCAAGTCGAGTCGTTTCGTTCCCAACAGGGTCAATATGAATAAGAGTCGAACCCTCTTCGACAGCCGGTCGAATAAAACTATTAAATGCAATCGGTTGCCGATCTGCTGGGTTCGCACCGGCAGCAATAATCACGTCCGCGTCGAGTATCTCATCAAGACTCGCTGAGGTTGCTGGATAGCCAAGTCGGTCAGCAAGTGTTCGTGTTGTCTCACGATGACAATGTCGTGCGCGATTGTCGATATTATTCGTTCCAAGCGTTCGTGCGAGCTTTTGAAGCAAATAGTTCTCCTCATTGGTACAATGCGGTGCGCCAAGAAATGCAAGCGCGTCCGGACCGTGCATCTCACGAATTGTGCTCAATCGGTCGCAGACGATTTCATATGCAGTCTCCCATGAGATACGACGCATATGCGTTGAGTCTGCGTCGGTTAGCTCTGTCTCAGTCACTGCGCGTCGAGGATGTGTTAATCGACCGGTCTCAGGGTTGTCAACACCCGTTTCCGCTGCTGCTTGTGGATCATCGAGACTGAACTCGAATGCATTGATACCCCGGCGGCAAAGCCGACCATTTGGATTCGCTGGACCATCGACTCCTTTTGCACGAGCGGATTCAGATTGTGTCACCGATACCGATGTGTCTGCTCGGCGGCGAAGTCGGCAACCAACACCGCAGCGTGGACAAATAGTCGCTGAGTTATCTGATGTATGATTGGTCACGGCGTGATAGACGTATTTGTATTCGTATAGTAATGAATCTTAATTGTCATATACGACTGATGATCGCGAGGTGATCGATTGAGTCTGTGCGTGGAGTGAAATGCAACGTCAAAAGAATAAATATGTGTTACTCTCGAAGCCGGCGTCCCTGCGATTTGAGAATGCTGATGAAGTATCCGATTCCAGCCCGCGCGCTAGACCCCCGGAGTTGACCAAGGACGCCAAATAACCCAACTGGTTCTGATTCTCGCTGTGCTTCACTCACACTTTGTAGCAGCTGGTTCAATCCACGTGCCGTATCCTCATCAATTTCCAACACTGAGAGCGTTTTTGCAAGGTCAAGAAGTTCCTCGAGTTGTCCCTCTCGTTGCAGTTCAAGAACGAGATCAAGCGCTTCAACGACCTCAGTCCCATTCTCCTCAAGCATCATCGAGAGCTCCTCAACTTCAGTTGATGATAATGAATCAGCGAAAGCAGTCGCAATCGTCGCGAGGTCATCAAGATGTCCATCACGCTGTAGCGTAACGACAGTATCGAGTGATTCTGAAAGATCGTCTGCATTCTTTCCAAGTTCTGTCGCAAGTGCTGCAGACCCCTCCGTAGAGAGTCCATCAGCCGCTTGAATAAGATTTGCCGCTGAGCTAGTGACATAATCGAGCTCTTCTTCATCAGCGGTCGCAAGAACGATTATTGCTGTCGTCAGTGCATCGTTCAGTTCATCAGTGCGTTCAACGGCGGCTGCGAGGTCCTCACCATGTGCGTCTATAGCTGCAGTCAGTGCTGCTGTACCATCTGTCTGACTGCGTGTACTCGTATCAGCACCTGTATCTGTATCTGTATCTGTATCTGTCTGAAGATCAACGCTGCCGTTGCCGATAGCTTCTTTTGTGCCATTCGTTGCCGAATTGGGATACTCGTCGGCTGGCTTTGCCATCGTCAGTCGTCTCCTGTGCTCATACTTGTTCGGTCATCACCACTGAGCGATTGACTCATTGCTTCCTGCCCAGTGTCGATGTCAACGTCAAGCGCATCTGCATCTGCTGGTTCAACGCGTACAGCTGATACCTTGTATTCTGGCGTTGCTGCTGTCGGGTCGAGATGTTCTTCATCGGTCAGTCTATTAATTGCACTTTCGGTGAAATGAATCGGAACAAAGACATTCTCAGGACCGACACGATCGGTTATCTGTGCTGGAACAACCGTCTCGCCACGTCGCGACTCAATTCTGACAGGGTCACCGCCTGAAATACCCATTCCTGCTGCTGTTGCAGGATTGATTTCAACAAAGTCACTTGGGTTATACTGCATAATTCCCTCCTCACGGTGGGTCATAGTCCCGGTGTGATACTGATACAGCACACGACCTGTTGTCAGTGTGAGTGGGTATTCCTCTGTTGGCGTCTCTGCGGGCTCGCTGTAACCGACACCTTTGAGATTTGCCTTTCCATTGTCTGTATTGAACTCGTCTTCATACAGCCGGGTAGTGCCAGGGTGGTCCATGTCCCAGCACGGCCATTGGAGCCCACCATGTTCTTTGACTCGTTCATGTGTGATGCCACCATATATTGGTGTTAATGAGTTTATCTCATTCATGACTTCAGCCGTTGAATCATAGTCCCATGAACGACCCATTCTGTTCGCAAGCTCCTGAAGAATGACCCAGTCTGGTCGGGAGTTGCCTTTCGGCTCCATCACCTTATTGACCATCTGGACTGTTCGGTCAGTATTAGTGAATGTCCCGGTTTTCTCAACGAATGATGAGGCTGGAAGAACAACGTCGGCGTATTTCGCAGTTTCGGTCACAAAGAGATCCTGAACAACAAGGAAGTCAAGATTCTCAAGGACATCCTCAGCATGATTCACACCAGGCTCTGACAGTGCTGAGTTCTCACCGATAATATACATACCACGGATGTTGTCTTCTGCAGCTTCAAGGAACATCTGCGTTGTATAATAGCCATACTCAGGATCAATCTCACAGTCCCATGCATCTTCGAACTTGGCGCGGACATCATCATCAGCGATATCTTGATATCCAGGGAAATTATCTGGCAGTGGTCCCATATCGCCACCGCCGCCCTGTACGTTATTTTGTCCGCGGAATGGGGAGACCCCAGCACCAGGTTTACCGAGATTACCGGTTATTGCCGCGAGATTCGCCATTGCAATAACGTTTTCAGTTCCATGTGAGTGCTCTGTCAGTCCAAGTGTCCAGCCGAAAACACAGGCATCGGCGTCAGCGATCATTTCTGCTGCAGAGGCAATTTCATCGTGTGAGACACCGGTGATGTCTTCAACGCGGTCAGGGGTGAACTCCTCGACAGACTCTCGAACCTCTTCGAAGCCAGTCGTCTGCTCGGCAACAAATGTCTCATCATAGAGGTCATGTTCGATGATATACCGGGTGATACCATTAATCCAGACAGCATCATACCCTGGTTTGACCTGTGTATACTGAGAGGCGTATTCAGCCATTTGTATTTCACGCGGGTCAAAGACGAGTAAATCAGCCCCGTCACGAACGTTCTGTTTAATCTGTGTTGCAAGAACAGGGTGTGCTTCGGTTGTGTTTGACCCGGTAAGAAGGATACAATCAGCAATCTCGAGATCATCAGTGCTGATTGACGCTGCGCCGTATCCGTATGTTTGTCCAAGCGCAGCAACCGTCGAGGAGTGACAGAGACGGTTACAGTTATCAATACTATTCGTTTGAAGTACCTGTCGGGCGAATTTGCCCATCAGATAATTCTCCTCGTTTGTTGCTTTCGAGGATGCAATGACTGATAACGCTTCACCACCGTGTGTATCGCGAATATCACCAAGTCCATCGGCAACACGTGACAGCGCCTCATCCCATGTCGCTTCACGGAATTGCCCACTGTCATCACGGACGAGCGGTGAGGTCAGTCGGTCATCAGAATTGATGAAGTCATACCCGAACTTCCCTTTCACACATGTTGAAATCCCGTTAATCGGGGCATCCTCTTCTTCGGTCGGTCGAGCAGCGAGAATTTCCTCACCATCAGAGTACAGATCAAATCGACATCCAACCGCACAGTATCCACAGGTTGTATCGGCGACATTCAGCTCCTCAAGTCGTTTATCACCGATTGCCTGTGCGATTTCGAAGAGCTTGCCCTCCGGCAGTGTATCCGCGGCGATATCCTCGGCGATATTTTCGACGTTTGAGAGTGCTTGCTCTTTGGCATGTTGCATGTAACCTGCAACACCATCGAGATCATTATCGCTACTCATGGCCACTCACCACTTGAGATATCTTTCCAGTCAGTATCATCGAGCTGATCGGGAGTACCGTTGTCCTCAGTGCTCGAATTCGAATTCGCATGTTCGACAGATGCTGTTCCACCATCGGTTTGTGCGTTTGCGTTTGTCGAGTGCTGTCGTTTCTTTTGTGTCATTGGTTCTTTATCCTCACCAGTTCCTTCAATTGTCTTGCCGACACTGTTTTTCTGATTAAACCCAGGAAGTGGGATTGTTGTTGCCTCCTCAATTCCTTTCTCGACGAGCGAGCCGGTCGGACAGACTGTGGCACAATGTCCGCAGGAAACACATGTTGAATCTTCCATCGTCGGAGAGTCATTTTGGAACCCAATCCGAGTATCTTGTCCGGACCCTTCCATCTGTAGCACGCCTGCAACTTGGACATCATTACATGCTTCAACGCATCGATTACAGAGGATACACTTATTCCGGTCAATCTGGATAAATGGTGATGAATCATCGATCGGCTCATACTCATCACGATCCTCAAGAACACCGTAGCGAGGTTCATCAACCTCCTGCTCAATCGCTGCATCCTGGAGTTCACAGCGACCGTTTTTCCCACATGCAGTACACCGAAGATTATGATCTGAGAGGACTAAATCAAGATTGACATCACGAGCCTCGGCTGCCGCCTCAGCATCCGTCCGAACAGTGAGTCCATCCTCAGCCGGGAAACTACAGGCAGGAACGATTCCATGTGTCTCTGTATCGACCATACAGGTCCGACACTCGCTTCGAGGACCGATTTGATCTTCGCGTTCGTAACTACACAATGCTGGGACATATTCCTCGGTGTCGACTGCATTGAGCGCATCAAGTATCGTTGCGCCTGCAGCAACAGACACAGCTCGTCCATCAACCGTCAGTGTTGATGATGTTTCCGAGCCGACATCTGGATCAGTGGCTGTCCCAGGAGCGATATCTTCTGTTAATGGCGGTGCGTCAGGATGATCGTGACCGTGATTAGACTGCGTATGTGCGTGATTGTGATTGTCGTGCTCTGAACTCATTTATTTCGCCTCCATAGCTGTAAGACAACTGCCAGTTGGACATCGACCATTCGCGTGAGCCTCAAATTCGGATTCAAACGTGTTGAGTGCAGTTCGCGCTGGTCGACCTGCATTGACACCAAACTCACAGATGCTTGTAGTAGTCATAACTCGAATCAACTCGTCAATCGCCTCAGGGCGATATGTACCGTCGTATAGCGACCGCAGTAACTCAGCAAGTTGTGTCGTCCCCTCGCGACAGGGCACACATCGTCCACAGTTTTCTTCTGCGGCGAATTGAGCCCGTTCGCCGACGAACTCGACGACACATCGATCCTCAGAAAGGATATGAACGATTCCCTCGGTTCCAAGATCCGCGTCAGTAAGCGTTTCCGGATCAACTGCAACATCAAGATTTGCTGCAAGACCACCGAATCGCCCTCCAACACAGGCGGCTTTGACCCCATCAGTAGTATCAGCCGCCGCGCAAGCTTTCTCAAGCGTTGCTGTTTCTGGGACCTCAATAATTGTCTGATCAGTGACATCGCCCTGAATAGTCATAATGCGGGTCGGTGGTTGAGAATCAGTCCCGTCCTCGCGAAGTGACACAGCAAGGTGTGCAAGCGTCCGCGCAGTGTGAATAAGCGTCGGGCGACCGTAGAGACCGACTGACTCAGGACCTGGTGGTCGGAGTCGAGCCTCAAGTCGGTGATTTTCTTCAATCGCTTCAAGTGTCATCGTCGGTTCAGCCGCACGATACTCAGCCGGACCGGTGACAACGTCGATTGCGATTGACGATTTATTCGGATAGCGTTCGACAGCGGTACGAGCGGTCTCAACAGCGGATTCATCTGCGACAGACGCAAATACGACGATTTCACTCGCGTCGACAGTCTGTGCGAGCGATACCGCACCATCAAGCACAGTAAATGGTGTACTGGAGAACAACAGTGAATCTCCTGGATTACTGTGGACATTGACAACGACTGCGGCTTCCCCCTCAGCATCGTAAGCGTCTATCCACGTCTCTGTGAGTGGGGTATCATGACATGCATCTCCCCACCCGCGTCCATGGATATTCTCACCAGCATCAAAGACTGTATCAGAGTCAATATTATCAAGAAACCCCCCAGCGGCATCATAGTCAGCTACATTAGCTGGTCGTCGCCACCCGCACCCAGCAAGCACGCGACGGGTCCCATCCTGGAGAGTGTTGAGACCAGTGTGGGGCATCTCGGGTAATGTAGGGTCGTGATCGACGACTGTTGCTGGGTCCTCGACAGTGATGTCACCAGTTTCGTCAATACGATGTGCGACAGTCTCAAGCCGAGTAGACGAACACGCAGGGTAGAACGCCGTCGTTCCGTCAGTAGTCGCCATAAGAAGTGGTTCAGCTGCGGTAGCACCTGTTGAACCGACCATAGCAACGGGGGACTCGATCGTGGCGTCAAGATCTACCTCAGGATGATCCTGAGTATCAACGCCGGCAACTCGAAGCTGTAGACCGCCGGTCGGAGTGAGTATTGTCATTAATTATCGTCTAATAGCTAGAAGTATTTCAATAGCATAAATGATTGGGTGTATCATTTAAGTTATTATGTAACGTAGTAAGTGAATTACACGTACAATTATTAAAGTTATCGTTGCGGAAATTCACTAGCCATAGCCAATGAGTTATATCATTATTATCTAATGACTTAATGTGTCTACAACTACCACAGACAAGAACAGATGGCTTATTGCAGTGTCAGCAATCTTGATCCACGTCTCGATTGGTGGCATCTACGCGTATAGCATCTATCAGAACCCATTAAATGAGACACTTGGATGGGCTGTGTCGGACGTCACATTGGCATTTACTATTTCAATCTTTGTTCTTGGGCTCACGGCTGCGTTCCTTGGAATATTCGTTGAGCGGTATGGACCGCGGATAGCTGGTCTCACCGCCGCTGTTCTCTATGGAATTGGGACAATCGGAGCAGGAGTAAGTGTACAACTTCAAAGCCTTCCATTATTTTTCGCAACATTTGGTGTGATTGGGGGAATGGGGCTTGGAATTGGATATATTTCACCGATTTCAACACTTGTCGCGTGGTTCCCCGATAGGCGAGGGATGGCAACCGGAATGGCAGTTATGGGGTTCGGTGCCGGAGCATTATTGACTGGTCCTGTTGGGAATTTCTTGATTCAGCAATATAGCATCTCTACTGCTTTCTATGGGCTTGGAGCGACCTACTTCCTGTTGATGACGCTTGGAGCAAGCTATCTGAAGAAACCACCAGAGGGATGGCTGCCATCCGGTATGACCGAAGATGACCTTGCAGCCGAAGATGATGAGGGTGGTATCTGGGGCGATCTTGAAGAACTCACCGCACGGGAGGCTCGAAAAACCCCTCGATTCTGGATGGTTTGGCTGATTATATTCATCAACGTCTCTGCTGGGATTATGCTCTTAGCGTTTGCGTCCCCAATGTTACAGTCGATTGGTGGCGCCAGTGCAACAACAGCCGCATTCATTGTCGGGTACATTGGGATATTCAATGGTGCTGGACGGATCGCATGGTCAAGCCTTTCAGATTATGTTGGTCGGACAGCGGTGTATGGAGCGTTCTTTGCCATTCAAATCGTCGCCTTCTTTTTGATGCCACAAGTCAGTGGCGTTTGGATTCTTGCAGGACTACTATTCCTTATTATCACCTGTTACGGTGGCGGGTTTGCCTGCTTACCAGCGTATCTAAGTGACCTCTTCGGGACCGCTGAGGTCGGAGCAATCCATGGATACAGTCTCACGGCATGGGGACTTGCGGGTGTTGCCGGACCAACGCTTGCATCGGTCATTCTTGAGTCAACTGGTGATTATACGACTGCATTGTACATTATCAATGTCGTCTTAATTGCTGGACTCCTGACTGTAGGAGCACTTCGATGGCGGATTAACAATATTGAGGACGCACAAGCAGCACCGGCAGCCGCAGCGGGTGATTAATTGAGAAGTAGATAGCAGTTGACTCCCTCCGACCGCTTCAGGAGTGCGATTCCCGAGCGTCGGGAAATGACGGTTCGCAGACTCTTGACTGTCTCGGTGTGAATCGACCGTTCTCGCGGTCGAACAGGAATACTCCGGGTTGTACCAACTAGCCGGGGACTTCGAGTTATCTCACTGCGGATATTCACCGTCTTCGCGTGTCTGCGTTCATCGTCGTCTCACAGACATACAGCCCACGCGCAGTTCGCATCTTGAATCTGCCCGCAGGGACACGTCCTCAAGCTGTTCTCCTCGTCTACGGGTAAGCAAGGCGAGTGTCTCGAGGCTTGACCCCGCGAGGATGAAGCCGACACGAATGGGTAAGTAACCACGTTTCGTCCAAGAGAGTCCAGTCAGAGAGCCCAAAAGACGGGTACGGATGAAAGACTTTCATCCAACGCTGACTGGGCAAACCGATGACTATGAAACTGTGGTACCTCTCAACACCCGCGTCTGTGGCGTGGTGAGACGGGTACTCTCGGGTCGTGGTGGAGCGACCGATCCTCACGGACACCAGCGAGGTGTTCGGGTGTGAATTCCAGCCGACTTCGAAAGAAAGAGCTCGAGGGGAATGAAATTCGCCTGCGTCCATCCGTCCATTTCTGGACGATATGGACAAAACGGTGAAGCCTCGGGGCTTGCCCGAGGTACTTCACTACTCGTTGCAGTTCACCACGCTCGCTCTCGCCGGCACAAGCACGCCGATGACGATTGCGGACCGTCTCGACGCGGGTGGACACCGATAAGAAAACTCTCGTGCGCCGGCTGCTCCAGGACGCCACACAGGTGACCTCGATTAACCGGGCGTACCTGGACAGCGGCTTTCACACTACTGACGCCGTCCGTGCCCTCAAGTCCACCGAGACGAAGTTCATCATCCAGACCCCGGACGAGGGTCGGAAGGTCAAGGGGCTCCAGCGGCTCGCTCTTGACAAAGAGAGAAGTCAAAGCGGTGCCCTACGGTCTCGGCGGGGTCAGCGACGAGACACACTGGTTATTCACCGTGAAGTCTCAAAAGCAATCTCGGCTCTGGCAGGGCGAGCCCGACGACTGTATCATCTTCGACACGAATATTCCGCTCGATGATGACAATCTCGATTCGTTGGAGTTGTCTACCGATTTCCGCAACCGGTAGGGCGTCGAAACGGGTTATCGGAATCTCAAGCACGATTTCTTAACATAGTCGGGATCACCCCGGCTGGCGACCCGGATGTTCTACTTTAATTTTGTCATCTTAACATATAATATGTGGACGGTGGCGAACGTGCTGGGTGCTGAAGAACAGGAGCATGACTTGAGTTCAGAGAATCTCTTCACAGCGAACAGATTCACCCATGCATTTGAGGACGATGAAGTGACGTTAGATCTGGACGACCCACCAGAGGAATCATGAGTCATCCGTACTCTGTGTGAATTCGGACTGCCGTGAGCTACTGTTACATAATTAACTAGAAGTGGCTCTGTTGAAATCCTCAACTTCTGATAGTTTGTTGGAGCCACGCTGGATACACAGCGCAAGTCTTGCATATGAAAGCGTCAGATTCAGCCAAAACCAATCGATCAGTGCAGATACCAAACTAAATGATCAAAACTAAAACAGATCATTATATAAGTTAGGAAACTTCCTTGATAAATAATCTCTCACTATCTGTCATGAACCGCCGGAGATTCCTCACCTTTTGTGGTCTTGAATTGCAACTGCTGGCGGGTATTTCGGATGGCGTCGGTACCACTTACCATCGATACCTGAGGGAATGAAGGTGGGAACACAGCATATTGAAGGGGATATTTTTATGGAAGATTCCTCACGAGATAGTAAGTTCTTGGAATGGCAAGAGAAGTCTCAGACTCTGATAACTAAGAGAAAAGAAGTAAATCGGGAGATTATCGATGAGGAGTCAATCAGTCCCTTTCTCAACGATATCGACTTCGAGGACTCATATCTCATTGTTGTTCAAACGGAATGCAGTCTGAAATGGAGCTTGTATTAGATGGGATCTTTCAACGAGAGTATGGACTTCACCTCAACGTTTCAATTGACTCTCCGCGAGGTGGTCCGGACGATCTCCTGACGCACTCGTTGCTCATTCAGGTCATCGACGAAGACGGAGAAGTTCCTGAGAAAGTATCTATATATATCAAGGGGTATGTCTGATCGACTTCTCACTCAGGAGATGGTGCGTCCGTAGTTCTACTGGCCGACCGGTCCATCCAGACTGTGGCGGAACTATCGGTGACCGACTGCTGAATGCATGCATTCTGTGTCTCGCACGCGATCTTATCAGTTTTAACTATTTCAACAGAGCTGCTTGCGTGAACATGGACAATACTGAATGACATGAAATATTCATCAATATATTGTAATAATCATAATCCAGCCAAACTTCCAAACGATGTTAACTTGATAGTCACCGCGCTTGTAATTTGTTCTGCTGATTTACCGACGTCAGTGAGTAAATAAACCGTATTCAGAACAACAGAATGACCTCAACAGTTACAACACCGCTTTTTGTTTATCCACGGAAAAGTTGAAGCACTTCATCGCTTACTGACGGTTCGACAGCTATTGTATATGTTTCATTAGGTATCAATTCTGTCTCTGGACCAGCAATCCGGTTCCCGCCAGTGCTGGCGACAACAAGACATCCTCGAGGGAGTCCGACCTCCTCAAGCGTTCGTTCCGCGACTGGGGCAGTGGGTGCAACAGTCACCTCCAGTAAGTCTAAATCACCAGTTGTATCCTCAATAGCCCGTACGTCTGATTCAACAGTGTTAGCAGCCACACGTGCGGCTGCACTCTCAGGGAAGACGACCTCATCAACCCAGTCATCATACTCACCACGGGTCTCAACATCGGTTCGGAGGATCGTTTTTACCTCAGGCACCATACGAGTCGCTGCAAGACAGATTGCAAGATTTGTGCCGGTTTCTGCAGTAAGTGCAGCAATCACATCAACACGTTCAAGATCAACCTGTTCGAGAATCGCTGGTCGTGTTGCATCGCCTTCGATAACGGTCGCAACATAATCATCTGCGATTGTCTGTGCACGGTCTGGATTAGGCTCAATGACGACAACATCATATCCGCGGTCACTGAGTATATTTGCTGTTCGTCGACCAACGCGACCCCCACCGGCGATGATAGTTCGTGGCTGTTTTGATGACATGATTAGATTTCCTCCTGGGCACCTGTATGTGCGGGACCGTCTTGAGTGTCAGTATCTCTGGATAGCGTTGGATCCGAATCCGAGTCTGTCATAGCTGCGTCAACAGGGTCAGACGTCGGAGTTGGGTCTGAATCTGGGTCCGAACCGGAACCGGAACCGGAGAAGTTGGTCCATCAGGTGTGCTGCCACCACCACCGCCACCACTGCTTGGAGCGGGATTAGACCGCGATCGAAGCCAGTTCAATCCGTAGTACGCAAGTAATCCAAGGGCAATCCATCCCACACTAAGAAGTAGTGCGAGTTGGTCAGTTTGTGTCAGATACCACACTAACACTCCAGTGAGTAGGACATTGAGTACAATTCCAATGATTGGAGGTGCAGGATAATACGGAATTGTGTAAGGACGAGTCATGTCAGGGCGTTCTCGCCTGAGTTTGATTACTGAGAAATTGACGATAATGAATGATAATAAAAAGAATAAACTCGACATATTACCGGCACTCGCTGTTGGAAGCGCGACCGAGAAGAGCATGACAGCACCACTGACGATGATTGCGATAAATGGTGTTCCAAATCGGTGATGAAGATTCCCGATTGAGCCGATCAGCTGACCTTCTCGCCCCATCGCAAAAGCGACACGTGAGGATGCAATGACGACGGCATTGAGTGCTGTTAAGGTTGAAAAGACCGCTCCAAAGACAATGACCGCACCACCGTTCTTAATAATTGGAAGACCTGTCGGCATGAATGATGTCGCTGCTGCTGCGATACCTGCCTCACCAGCCTGTGCAAGTCCGGATGCACCAAGCGTTCCAATAGCCACAGAGACAACGAGTGCATAGATAATCACGGTTGCAGCAAGACTCAGGAAAATAGCCTTCGGAATATTCTCTCGTGGGTTTTCGACCTCTTCGGTAACAGTTGTAATGAGATCATATCCCTCAAATGCAATGAACGTCAGCCCCATTGCTGGAAGGATACTCAATGCAGACGAATCATCGGGGAACAGAGGGTCGAAGTTTTGTAGAGTGAAACTTGTCGGTTCACCACCACCGACTGAGAGATATCCAAAGAGGATGAAAATCAATAGAATGAGTACTTTTGTTATTGTAAAGAATGTCTCTGCACTCCCGCTGGCAGCTGTTGAGACCGCATTCACAGCAACAAGAAGTGAAACGGCAACGAAAGCGAGTCCCAATTGAACGGGAATATCGATACTAATGACTGGAAGAGCAATTGCACTGACAGCGCCTGGTTTCGGTGTGAATCCATACACATGAAGCAACTCAATGAAATTTGGCGCGAATCCGAGCGCATAGAGTGCTCCTGCAATCATATACGCAAACCAGAGCATCCATCCCAGTAAGAACGATGAGCGATCATCGAAAATCTCACGTACAAAGGCATATCCGCCGCCACTTTTTGGGATTGAGGCAGCGAGTTCAGCGTATGAGAGTCCGGTAAATGCTGTTACGATTCCATTCAGGACAAATACGAGTAACGCCGCGGGACCGGAGATCTCCGCAGCAAGTCCTGTGAGGACGAAGATCCCAGCACCAATCATCGCACCCATCCCAATCATCGTGGCATCGAGCAATCCAAGTTCGGCTGTTGGCTCGCGGGTTCCCTGGCTCATCGACGTATAATACATTATGACAATAACCCCTTAAACACTGTTGGCTTTCTCCCCACCTCCTTAGACATAGGGTCCCCAGAGAGGATATGAAGAGTTCGTATTTCTTTGCCAACTCAGATGCACACTCGCGTGGCAAGCGCCAACATCATTACTCGCCGATTAATGACTCCCAGAGTTCACGACACTGACTGCACCGCTGAACTGCGTTCTCGTTCTCGGGGGTGACCTGTGCGAGATGAACTCTTCGTGTTTCGGGTCGATAGGTGATGAACTGAAGTTCATCGAACAGCCACAGGTGAATACCGTGTCACTCGTTCATATCACAAATACTTTAGAATTCAATATTGATAACAGGATTACTGAATTGGCGGGTATATTCAACTCAGCGTCTCAAGAGGTATATAGCTCAGATCATAATGTGGTGGTTTCTTACTAGCAGTATTCAGTCGGGGAGACCGCGAGTATGGGCTGATCCTCTATTATCGGCTTCATCTGACGGCTCGAGTATGAGACTTCGCCCTGTATTACTGAATAACGACGTTTCTCGGGATTTTTTACCTTCGATATGATAATATAAATTATTCATATGAGCATGCGTGCTGCTATGTATCATGGTCCCCGTGATATCCGTGTTGAGAATGTTGTCGAACCGACATTAGAGGAACCAACAGACGCAATCGTCCGCGTCACACATACTGCCGTCTGTGGATCTGATTTGTGGTTTTATCGAGGAGAGACAGACCGTGATGTCCCCTCTCGTGTCGGTCATGAACCAATGGGTATTATCCAAGAAGTCGGTGATGATGTGCAGTCTGTTGATGTCGGTGACCGTGTTTTTGCACCATTTAAGATAAGCTGCGGTGTCTGCGAGTTTTGCCGCCGTGGATTGCATACATCATGTGTGAATGGTGATGGATGGGGCGATGACAATGGCGGTGCACAGGGTGAGATAATTCGATGTCGACATGCAGATGGGACTCTTGTCCGCGTTCCAGATGCTTACGCCGATGATGACAGCACCCTTCGATCGATACTCCCATTGACAGATGTTATGGGAACAGGTCACCACGCAGCGGTGAGTGCAGGTGTAAATGCCGGGTCAACATGTGTTGTCGTTGGCGATGGAGCCGTCGGACTCTGTGGTGTGCTTGCGGCTCGCCGATTAGGGGCTGCCCAAATTGTCGCTGTCGGACATCACACGGACCGATTATCGCTTGCAAATGAGTTTGGCGCGACCGATACAGTCGCTGCACGCGGACAAGAGGCAATCGAGACTGTTCGGGAGCTGACTAATGGCGGCGCTGAACATGTGCTTGAGTGCGTTGGTGCGACAAGCGCGATGGAGACTGCCGTTGAGGTGTGTCGACCCGGAGGAACAGTCGGATACGTCGGTGTCCCACATGGGCTTGATGACGGTCTTGATCTATTTTCTTTCTTCAGAGATAACATCACACTACAGGGTGGTGTCGCTCCCGTCCGCGCGTATGCAGATGAACTATTGGCTGACGTCCTGCAAGGGACACTTAATCCTGCACCGGTGTTTACGAAGACCGTCGATCTTGATTCAATCGCAGAGGGATATCAGGCGATGGACGAGCGGAATGCAATCAAGGTTCTCGTTGAGGTGTAACTGATACGAAACGTTTACGCTGTAAATCGGATTCAACTGATTATCTTATTCCTGCAGTCACAACTCGACACGGGGAAGACTCTCAGAGCAATCAATATGAAAACAGTTCGTGTGAGCGAGAAATTTAATCGAAAGGCAGCACGAGTTCCCCGCCCCACCGCGAGCAAGGGTAAAACGTGTCACTCCGGTGTGTGCTTTGTCTCTCCGATATATCGTTTAACGACTTCCTTCGACGCTGTTCCTGTCGTCTCCACGTGGGATTCAATCTTCTAGGATCCGCCTCCCCAGAGATACAATACGACTCTCGAAGCTCGGGATACCGCTCCAGCAAGTGCTTTCCTGAGTACGAATTGAACCGTCGAGCGATGTTCGCGGTCTTCGGCTTTGTACAGGCGGTCAAGGCGACTGCCCCGGGGTGAGTTCTCGTACTGGTGACTGCCAGGTAGCCGTCGCCGTTGGAATCGATGCCGAGAACGGTTCCGCTCTCGACTGTCGATACGTCCGTGTCGGGTTCTTTCTGGAATCTCACGTGCGAGTGCGAGTAGTACGTGCCGTCGCGCATGGTGTCGCACTGTTTGTGTCCCATTCAGGATTGTTCCAGTAGGTTGCGGACGACGTCTCTGCCGTCTCTCCAGAAAGGACGTATTCAGCATGGGCTCTTCGATTGATCGAGGGCAGAGTAGTTGTGATTGAATATGACCGTCCATCATACATGACAGCAGACCGGCGAAACCGTCGGGTTTCCGCCTCGAAACTTGATGAAGAGCGAAGCCGACACTGGCAGAGTAATTTACAAATGGTTATCTCAGCGTGAATCTCAGTTGATGCTACCGACGCCCGAGGTCGCCTCGGGAAGGTCGTATGCATGTGCATCAAGATCAAGTGCTTCAAGCGCCGCTGCGAGATGCTTGTCCTTCGCATAATCCGCATCATCAGCCACGCGCAGTTCCTGTGCTTTTGCAAGCACTTCTCCGCGACGATCAGATGGGATATCATATTTATCCGTTGATAATTCGATAATCAGTCCATTATTATCCTGGGTGTAGAGTGAGAAGAAAACACCACGATCGAAGACGTTGTATCCTCGACCATCAGCCTCCAGTGCAGCTATGACATCTTCAAAATCTGACGGCGCAACACTGAAACAGAGATGGTGGACAGCGCCAACACCACCACGCTGTGGTTGTTGGGTTGACTGACGGTCACCAACAAATACTGTCAGGATTCGCCCATCACCGGTATCGAAGAATAAATGTGTTTGTGATGGGTCATCAAGATTCGGTTGTTTGAGCACTAATGGCATCCCGAGAAGATCTCGATAGAACGCAATCGTGTCCGTTTCGTTACTTCCCCAGATGGTGATATGATCAGTCCCAGTTGTTTGGATTGGACTGTCCGGTCGGTCAGCAGTAACTGATGATGTATCGGTTGTATCAGCCATATCTTTCATATCATCGCGAACAGCTTGACATCCTCCTCCGGGTTCACGCGGAGGAATCCCACGGCACCGCACCGCTGGGTTGGGATATTAGGGTTTGCAGTCCACCACCTCTATCCGAGGTTGGAATCCTCGGGAGAGGTCATGAAGGTAGACTCCAGGCTGTGCCAACCAGCCGGTACTCCTATCCCCACCCAAATCGGGTGCAGACTCGGAGTTACTTTCGTCGTTGATGTCCAGACGGATATTCTCCGCCCCATTCACGTCAGCGTTGAACGCATCCCCGTCGCCGTCGCCGTCGCCGTCGTGCCGTGTTCTTCACACACGTACAGACCACGCTCAACACGCTGACTCTCGTCTTCTGTCCCGCAGACACAACACGTGTTGCTCGTGTCGCGCTCTGACACTTCTCCAACTTCGATTCCCTCACCCTTCGCCTTGTATTCGAGGATGTTCGAGAACCTATCGAACGCCCACCCGTGCAAATCGAGGTTTCCGTGCTTGCCCCAGTTTTTCGACTCGCCAGTCTCATCTTCGCGGACACCAGCGAGTTTTCCGATGTTGATGCGCCCAACACCGTTTTCGATACACCGCTCAACGATGTGTGTCGCGAGGCTGTGGAAGAAGTGGGTTCGGCGCTCCGACCACTTCGCATGGAGTCGCGTGGCTTCTTCACCACCTGAATCATCACACTTTGCGATTCTTTCGGGA
>KB659956.1_pt30 | contig 87840 bp, 86 predicted proteins | sample 558768 | NCBI scaffold set KB644980.1 | reverse complement strand
TCGAGAGCCGATGACGGACGTGCCAAGCTGCGAAAAGCCTGAGGAAGCCGCACGGAGGCTCAGAACTCAGGATCTCCGAATGGGAATCCCCACCGCGATTACGAGTCATCTCGTAATCGGGAACGCCCCGAATTGAAACATCTTAGTAGGGGCAGGAACAGAAAGCAACCGCGATATCGTTAGTAACCGCGAGTGAACACGACCAAGTCCAAACCGAATCCGCAAGGAAATGTGGTGTTTCGGACCAACAATCACGGACCGCACGAGAACGAAAAATCTCCTGGAACGGAGTACGACACAGGGTGACAGTCCCGTATCGTCCTCACGCGATCCCGCGTTGACTCCAGAGTCGCAAGGGTTGGCTATCCCTTGTTAATTCCGCAGACATCAACTGCGAAGACTACACACTCCTCGAGACCGATAGCGAACAAGTAGCGTGAGCGAACGCTGCAAAGCACCCCGAACAGGGCGGTGCAATAGGGCCTGAACTCAGTCAGTGATCGAACGACGAGGCATACAAGGTCCCACTCCAAACGACCTGAGAGCAATCTCACTGTAGAACGAGTGGGAAGCCGATGTCGCGTCGTACGTTTTGAAAAACGACCCAGGGAGTGCATCCACACGGCAAGTCTAACTGGTCAACCCAGGCAGACGCAGGGAAACCGATATGACCGCAGTCATGACATCCTATACTCATGACCAGGGTCACCGTACTTACATGCGGGGAGTCGCGTGGATGCGACCCGAAACCGAGTGATCTACGCGCGGGCAAGGTGAAGCGTGCCGAAAGGTGCGTGGAAGCCTGCTAGGGATGGTGTCCTACAATACCCTCCCGTGACCCACGTGTAGGGGTGAAAGGCCCATCGAACTCGGCAACAGCTGGTTCCAGCCGACACATATCGAAGTATGCCCTCAGCCGAGGTAGTCTGCGAGGTAGAGCTACCGATTGGATGTCCCGCCTCCGAGAGGAGTCGGCCATGCTGTCAAACTCCAAACTTGCAGACGCCACAGACGCTGGGAATCCGGACTGCGGGGTAAGCCTGTGGTCCATGAGGGAGACAACCCAGAGCAAGGTTAAGGTCCCCAAGTGTGGATTAAGTGCAACTGAAGGTTGTCTCGAGCCCTAAACAGCCGGGAGGTGAGCTTAGAAGCAGCTACCCTCTAAGAAAAGCGTAACAGCTTACCGGCCGAGGTTCGAGGCGCCCAAAATGATCGGGGCTCAAATCCACCACCGAGACCCTGCAATACTCTTCAACGAGTAACTTCGTAGGCTTGGCGTACTGACCGGACGGAAGTACGGGCGAAAGCTCGTATGGACCGCTCAGTAACGATAATCCTGGTCACAGTAGCAGCAATAGTCGGGTGTGACCCCCGACGGCCTAACGAGCAAGGGTTCCTCGGCACTGCTAATCAGCCGAGGGTTAGCCGGTCCTAAGTCTGACCGTAATTCGACTCAGACAAACAGGGAAACTGGTTAATATTCCAGTGCCGTCGTGTACTATCGAACGCTTTCGGAAACAGTGAACGGGGCCATCGCCCCGCCGAATCATGGAATCTCGTGGACGCCGTAACGGCAAGAAGCGAGAGAATCATGAGACCGCGCAAGTCATTGGTACCAAGAGCCCGTGAAACAAACACACGACGCCCGTACCGAGATCCGACACAGGTGCTCAGGCAGCGAAAGCCATGGCCCGTCGGGACCAACCGGCGTTAGGGAATTCGGCAAGTTAGTCCCGTACCTTCGGAAGAAGGGATGCCTGCTCTTGACCGAGCAGGTCGCAGTGACTCGGACGCTCCGACTGTCTAGTAACAACATAGGTGACCGCAAATCCGCAAGGACTCGTACGGTCACTGAATCCTGCCCAGTGCAGGTATCTGAACACCTCGTACAAGAGGACGAAGGACCTGTTAACGGCGGGGGTAACTATGACCCTCTTAAGGTAGCGTAGTACCTTGCCGCTTCAGTAGCGGCTTGCATGAATGGATCAACGAGAGCGTCACTGTCCCAACGCTGGACCCGGTGAACTGTACGTTCCAGTGCGGAGTCTGGAGACCCCCAAGGGGAAGCGAAGACCCTATAGAGCTTTACTGCAGGCTGTCGCTGAGACATGGTCGCTGATGTGCAGCATAGGTAGGAGCCATCACACAGGTATCCGCGCCAGCGGATCACCGAGGCAATCATGAAATACTACCCGTCAGTGACTGTGACTCTCACTCCGGGAGGAAAACACCGGTAGCCGGGCAGTTTGACTGGGGCGGTACGCGCTCGAAAAGATATCGAGCGCGCCCAAAGGTCTCCTCACGTGAGTCGGAAACTCACAGACGAGCGCAAGAGCACACGGAGGCCTGACAGTGATCTTCCCAACGAGGATCGCTGACGCGAAAGCGTGGTCTAGCGAACCAACGAGGTTCAGAGATGGGACCCGTTGATGACAGAAAAGCTACCTTAGGGATAACAGAGTCGTCACTCGCAAGAGCACATATCGACCGAGTGGCTTGCTACCTCGATGTCGGTTCCCTCCATCCTGCCTGTGCAGACGCAGGCAAGGGTGAGGTTGTTCGCCTATTAAAGGAGGTCGTGAGCTGGGTTTAGACCGTCGTGAGACAGGTCGGCTGCTATCTATTGGGGGTGTAAGGTACTTGCGAGGAACGCTCGTATAGTACGAGAGGAACTACGAGTGGGTGCCACTGGTGTATCGGTTGTCCGACAGGGCAGTCGCCGAGCAGCCACGCACCACAGGGTAAGAGCTGAATGCATCTAAGCTCGAAACCTCCCTCAAAAAGAAGTACCATGAGAGGATCCTTCTAGAAGAGAAGGTAGATAGACTCGGGGTGTACGCATCGAGGCAACGAGATGTTGAGCCCGCGAGCACTAACCATCCAAGCCATAATCATATCATATTATACGATATCATATCGTATCGTATTGTATTGAGTATATCAGACGGATACTTATACGAAAAGTCAGACAATACTCATATCGAGTTGAGTCGTCTCACAGACGACTGAGAGACGATTCCGATTGGGTTGATTGTAACACTACACACTCCACTGGAACCTGCGTGAGCGGGTTCAGGCGGAAGCTGGATTACACGCGTATATACGGACACGGACACACAATGCGATCGACACGCACACGCATACACAAGACAGAACAAAACCAGAACCAGAACCAGAGACGCGGGATAACCGAGCGATGGTTCAGAGTTCGAGTGATGATCACTAGAGTCAGAAGAGAAGAGATCAGAAGGATGCCACGGTTCGATTCCGTGAGTTCGGATTTGAGGCGGCCAGAGCGGCAGGGAAACACCTGTACCCATCCCGAACACAGTGGTTAAGTCTGCAAGCGTTGGGGCACGTACTGGAGTGAGAGATCCTCTGGGAGCGCTTCATCGCCGCCTTGCTTTTCATACTTTTTCTATAAGTAGCCGATTTATGTACGCATAGCGAATATTGTCGTTAGATGACGGATACGCTTTCCTTTAGAAACAGTTGTCTGATTATCACATCGATACTGCAGGTTTCGACGTGAGAATAAAAATTTTCACTCGGATTTTTTGAGATGTTCTGTGAGTGTTTCATATGGAATTTGCGCTCGTGAAGCAACAGTTTTGACTTCGACATCGAATCGACGACAGGCAGCTGCTGCACCGGTAATAATGAGTGATGCTCGATCGGATCTAAATAGGGAAGACATCTGATAGAAGTCAAGAGACGAGGGATTCCATGGGTCACTCGCGTGGTTCATCGAAGAGTTAAGCGCATGTGCAATCATTGTACTTGTTAAGAGTGCGCTGAGGAGTGACCCTTCTGGCGTGGGGGTTGCTTGATCTCTGTTTGTGTTTGTATTTGTATCAGCTTCTGGACTTGGCATTGGTATCCTTTCGGCATCTGGTTCAATCGGCAGTGTCGATGACGATCCGTCATGACAGTTGACATCCGTGGAATTTGTATTTGTATTCGGATGGCGACAAGTACGAGTGTTAGTACTGGATTCAGGAGGCGTCGAACCTGCCGTTTGCGATATCGTTCGTATGAGAGCTCCGGCAACGGCAAGGTGGCGTCGGGTACTGACAATCGTTGATTCCTGAGTATCGGATTGTGATTCACTCGCTGTAACGGACATCTTTTTTTGATCAGCAACCGTATCAGCATTCGCTGAATTCACTCTTGTCGCCGTTGTTATTGTCGTGCTGTTAGCTCTAGTAGCATCTCTATTGTCGGTAGTGAGATCCGCGTCATCCATACGGTCATCAGCGTCATGAGCATCATGAGGTGATGGTTTGTTTACCGGTCTATCGATAGTAAGTGCTTGTTTGAGAGTGGTATTGATAATTATCTCAATGGGTGATTGATCTGGTGATGAAGTGGTCACAGTTCCTCACTATTGATCAGGGATATCTGGTGAACTGTCCCATCTGGCGTAAGTGTTACACGACCGAGTGAAACGGTTGTTCCAGCGTCATGCTGTTTTGCGAGGCGCGTAAGGACAGTTGACTTTTCGAGGTGGTTCCAAACAACTGTCTCGATTTGTGTTTGAAATGTTGTCGGGTCAGTCCATCCTGAGTCAATATCAGATGGGACATGAACAACAAACTGAAGATCTGACTTGGTAACATGTATTCCAACGCCAAACGTATCTCCTGATGATGTCGGGTCCTGTGAATCAACGGGACGGGAATCAGTAGAATCGATATCCGGAGGCATATATATGAAAGTAGGTATATGATGATAAAAACCTGCGGCGTCAGCCGTTGATGGGCTATGAGCTACTGCAGCAATCGGACGAAAGTGAGCATGGTGAACGTTTCAGACAATATCTCTGTGTTAGTTACGATGGAACGCTGCTGTTAGAATTTCTCATCATACTACGAGTTGACACCCTCCTCACATGAAAGCATGCGAATTTTACGAAGTGAATATGGAGGCTACGCGTTTCTTCGACTCCTAAATATCATTTCACGTGGGATAATAAAGGGTAGCATCTGCGTTGTGACTGACAGTGTGATTGTGAGCTATTGTTACTGATATCGAGGTCTTCCATCCGAATGACAGGGTTTTGGAACTATTCTGTAAAGGTGACTAGACGACAGGAGAACCCGTGAGTTAGGTTTTGATTCGACGCAGTCATTGTTATCGACATAAATATGACACGATTACGTTCGCGAGACGCACCCCCTTTTCGAGATGAATCGCGCATGGAATGAAATGTATTTTCTACCGAATGTGTTTCGCCCCATCACCGGTCACCGATACCAACACGGATAGGCGTTCCACCCGATGCTGGGACCTACTCGATATCGAACGGACAGAACCAGTCGTCGCCATGACGATATACCTGCAGACGCATCCTCGTCTCACAGTTAATTGGTCGGTCTATTGTGCCAGAGAAAATAGAATCTCATCGTGCACTTCGATAGGCGCATATCACTGTCGAGATAATTCCTGGTTGTCTCGAGTTCCTAATTTTAGTTCTTGATAACGAACTGTTGAGTCTCTCAGTCGCAACCTGCTCTGTCATCGCTGTAGCCGGATTCCGTTTCCCGAACAGTTTGGTTCTGAATCGCTGTGCAGAGTGCATAATTAATATTGGTTGTCGTCACGCATTTGCCGAGGTCGCCGTTTTTCCAGTTGATGATACCGAATTGTCTGGTATCACAGTAGAGACGAGAGGCATATTGTCACTCGTTGCACCGTGAAAGTGAATGAGATGAGATGGACCGAGCTATGAGACTTCGAAGTGTATCGTGCAGAATATCAGGGTATAATTGTTGGTGGTCCGTGGAGTGAAGCCTCGGGTTAAGCAGCGGGGCTTTCTCCTCAATATGTTATCATTGTCCTATCAAATCGATAAATCGATCACGATAGTAGTGAACAAAACTCCACAGGAGTATCACAACACTCACAGTCGTAATAAATAGAATGATACGACCATCTATGACATTCGAGCCGGCATATGCAGCCAGTACGAATGTCGGTGCACGCCCGGTGAGAACAAGAATAATGAATGTTCGCAGTCGAATATTAGAGAGTCCAGCAACAAAGCATAGCAGATCATCGGGAAACATTGGCAGTAAGAATGCGCCAAATAGGAGTGCAACACCACCATTACCATCTATTAACTGTTCATCCCACCGTGAAAATCGATCGAGATCGAAGAAGCGTTGAATGGCGGGACGACCAATACGACGGGCAAAGATGAACACAACAGTGCTCCCGACTCCAACACCGATGAGGCTATACACTGTGCCATGTAGTGTGCCGAAGAGTACGCCGGCAATACTACCAAGAATCTGTCCCGGGATTGGTGCAATAATCACTTGCAGTGCTTGAAGAAGAATAAATCCAACTGGTGCCACAGAACCAAGCGCTGCTAATTGTGTTCGAACCCATGCTGGATCCACAATCTGCTCAACCAGAGCGATAAGACCCAATGTATCAACAACGACAGGAACAATTGTTTGTTCCACAGGCAGCAACATAACCACACCAATCCCAGTAAAAATCATAATCATGAGGTCAATGACACCGATCACAAGCGTTTGTCGCCGGGTTTCAGAAAGTAATAATACAGAGAGTACAATCATGTTCAATTATATCATATATATGATGTATTCGAGTGATAAAACTGCGTGAGACGACCGTTAATTGCCAGTATTGGTGTTATGGACCGATAGTGCATGGCTGAGATATCCGTGTGGGTGATGTGTATTTTGCGTTCATCTGAGATCTAGTCTGAAGTCTGTGGGTTCCAAATGAAAATATAGGGTGACCGAAAGCGCAATTGAGATGAGCGGTGTCATGTCGATGATGAGTTACAGATATCCAGTTTCAATTGCGAGTGCAAACAATGTAACAATCGCAATAAGTATCGCGGCACGAATATGACTCGCAGTCGTTTTTTGTGCTTTATAATCCGAGATCATCAATGGGCAGACAGCGATAATCACAATCCCAGCAATCCATCCATTCCAGATTCCAATAACTGAATGAAGAAGATAGCTCAAGAGAACAATGATATAGTCTCAATCTTGTGTGGACAACCGTCGTTCCATAGTAGTAGCTGACATTATCATCTGAACCAAACCCGTCGCTGTTGTGTCGTACAAGTCTGAGTCCACCAAATGAGAGGATGCAGAATCCAACAGCAATGCTTGCAAGGAGATTCGGGGCAAGTGTGAGATGATATAATAGCGCTGCAGGGACGAGATATGCGAAAACATCAATAAACGAGTCTACTTGTCGACCAAACGGTGATGTGTTACCTGTTCGCCGTGCGTACCATCCATCAAGCTTGTCGAAGCCAAACGCAGTAAACATAACAATAACGCCCCAGTTCGGCTCACCACGGACGAATAACAAAGCACTCGCCCATCCAAATAACAGGGCGCTGAGGCTAATATAGTCTGCACCGGCGATCACGAATGTTAATTCGGTCACCTGTGTCAGGCACACGGTACGTTGCTGGGTCAAACCGTTGATATACCCCTTTGATTGTCTCTCGAATTTCACTCGACATCCACACGAGTACATAATTATCGTTGTCGGTATAATATTACTCTGTGAACTATTTACTTAGGAGGCATCTATATTGATGGATAGTACTATTGTGTAGTTGGCAGTTGACGACGGATTGAGACTGGTCCAACACGAGCGTACAATCGGGTGCGACGAGCCCTAAAGTCACACGTCTCAAACAGTGCTTGTGATGGTCGGTCATCAATTGCAACGAGTGCTGTCGTTTGGGTTGCACCAAGAGCAGCAGCATATCGGTTTGCAGCGGTAATGAGTGCGGTTGCGACTCCGCGATTACGATGCGTCTGATCGACGCACACACGGCGGATATACCCACCGTCGAATGAGAGCTCGCAATCAAGAACATCAATCGGAACGGTCGTATTAACTGAGATGAACAAATATCCCCGGGTAGCACCGTTTTCACGGACTACAAAGGCGATTTTAGTTGGGAGTTTCTCCGCTAATGGCGCATCAAGGGATGCGGCTGCATCAGGACAACTAACAACAGTAAATTGTGGATTCGACTGAGATGTCCATTCGCACGCAGATTCGTGTAATGAGCCGTCTGTCCTTATTATGTGATCAATCTCTGGGATTGTGTCATCTGGCAAGTCAGCGACATACTCACGCATAGCCGTCGCCGTAATACCAACTTGTGCAAGGAACTCGTATATCGCTCGTCCGTATCGATTTCGGGTAAGACGCCAAAGTGAGGGTGAGACCACTGATGTCGGTATGAGTCTGTGTGATTCAGTTTGCGTGCATTGTTCTGTGGTCGGATTGAGTGAAGTACGCATGAGACACTGTCTTATGTATGAAATAGCGCATCAACACTGATTTTAATTTACTGAATTCAACATGAGTTACCAAAGGAATCACTGCGAGAGATATTAAAGCTGAGTACGTATTCGTTGTTTCATCTTCTTGAGAACTGTGTCTTGATTAATGACCCCTTTATACTGGTCAGCGAGGCGAATACCCCGACCCACCGTGGTCGGGGATGAAGCCGACAACTCGTGACACAAATCATTAACTAAATATATCCCTAACCAACAGACAGCGATGGAGTACAGTCACCGCTACCGTGCTTATACGACAGGAGAGGTAGCGGAGCGACTGGAACACCACCTCGACGTTCATCGCTAACTCTACAACCACGTCTGATGGGACTGCGAGAACAGTCCAGCGGACGACAAACCGAGTGAGTACGACCAGAACAACAAACCCCCCATGTGGAAACAAAAGTGGTCAATATTCGGTGAACTACACTCGAAAGCCGCGCAAGCTACTGTCGCTCGCTTCCACCACAGCCTCACCGTCCTCAGCGAACTCAAAGAGAAAGGATACACCGTCGGTCGGCTCAAGCGGCAAGCACCCAGTGAGTATCGAAGCGTGGCGTACAGCCAGTCTGGTTTCGACCTCGATGAAAAGAGGGCCCACGACAAGCACGCATACCTCCGCTTCAGCAAAATTGGGTGGGTGAAAATCCAATACTCGCGTCCGATTCCCGACCACGCCAGTATCAAAGAGGTCACATTCAAGAAAGAGACGACTGGTGAGTGGTTCGTCTCCTTCGGGCTAGAGGCCGACGACGAACACACGTCCGAGAAACCTGACGTGGACGAGTTGGACGCGAGTAACAGCGTCGGAATTGACCTCGGGATCCTCAACTATATCCACACCAGCGACGGGAAGACCGTAGATTGGCTCGACCTCGAAGACGACTACGAGCGTCTTCGGCGGGAGCAACGCAAACTCTCGCAGAAAGAACACGGGTCGAACAACTGGGAGAAACAACGCCGAGAAGTTGCCAAAGTCAAACGTGGTATCCAGCGGAAGGTGCTGGACTATCAGCACAAACTCACGACGTGGCTCGTCAAGGAGTACGACGCCGTGTTCGTGGAATACCTCAACGTAGCAGGAATGCTTCAGGGCGACGGGAACGCTCGGAATAAACAGAATGCGGCGTGGCGACAGTTCATCACCCTCCTCGAATACAAAGGCGACCTGCACGGCTGTCACGTCGTGCAGGTCGAAACGCGAGGTATTACCAAAGAGTGCGCTCGGTGTGGTGTAGAGACGGATAGGGACACGACCGCGGCGATGAACGTCTTGCAGAGAGGCTTTTCTGAGTGAGGGCTGGGATGGCCCGAATCTACGCCTGTGGAGACTGTGACCACTACGGAGACGACTCATTTCGAGTCTGTGTCTGCAAGTCACGTCATCGAAACAAGAAGCCTGCCCTCGTGAGGGCAGGATTCCCCGTACCACCGTGTGCGGGGTAACATTCAAAATCAGTTCAGACGATGCCGAAACGTGCGAACCTCTGGAGTATTATTTCAGTCCCCCGGTGTTGGTGTTGGCTGTTCAACATTTGTTGGCTCACCGACCTGTGTATAGACAAGTATTAATCCACCAGCACTTAGCACTGTTGCGACGACAAATGGCGTTGCAAATCCAAATCCAACGAGGATTCCCGAGAATAACGTTCCAAAGGCAATTCCGAGCCCAAATCCCATCGTGAGTAATGAGAGTGTTGACCCAGATTCACCGTCACCGGCAAGATCACCAGCGAGTGCAAGTGAGGGAGCAAAGACTGCTGCGACGGCAATTCCCTGGATAAATCGTGCGACAATCATCAGTAATGAGGAGGTAAGAAATCCCTGAATAAGCGTCGCAGGAAGAAGAAGGACAAATCCCCAAACAAGAAATGGACGTCGTCCATACGTATCACTTAATCGCCCAAGTGGAAGTTGAAACAACACATTCGCGAAGACAGTCGCCCCAAACTGTAGTGAGAAAAGGAATGTTCCCTGGTTAAGACGCGCGTTGATACTGTTCGCCAGTGGTGCATAAATCGCGAGTCCGAGTGCCATAACAACCGTTGCGACACCGAGCGCAAAGACAGGGTCAAGCCCAGTCCCATCGGTGCTCCGAACACGAATACTGATATCCTCAGCTGCCTGCTCGTTTGCTTGCTCTGGGTCGCTAATGAGCGTCGCAATGAGTAGAAAACTCAGAAGCGCTCCTGCGACAGCAATGATAAATGCAGCGTCAAATCCAGAAATCGCAAGTGGGATTCCCAGACTCAATAGCGAATATGGTCCAGCGGCAACAACCCCTCCAGCGACGAGGGGTCCCATACCGAACCCTAAGAGCCGAAACGTATTGAATAGTCCAAAGTTTCCTCCCCGATTATCCGCTGCAGAGAGTTCATTTACGAGTGCAACCGTGACAGGAATGGTGAATGCTGCCCCGATGCCCTGAAGTGCACGCATGAGAACGACCGAGAGATAATCAGTAAAGAAAATATATCCTGCACTTCCGATGGCGACAAGCGCGAGCCCAGTAAGTAGAAACAGTTTTCGTTTTCCTGTCTGATCAGATAGTGACCCGGTAAATGGCTGTCCAAGGCTATTTAGAAACCCGAACAACGAGAGGACGACCCCAATAAGCAATTCGGGTGTCAGGGTAAATGGGACCGATCCAAACTGCACAGTCGTACCTACAAATGCTGGCAGCGAAACGAGTTGACTCCCAATATACAATGGAAGAACAACAACTAAAAACGAATTCGCAAGCGCATCAACCATCCGCGCTATTGCAAGAGCGAGAATTCGAGAGTCAATATTAGACTCAATACCAAGAACCATCACAAAGAAATAAACGCGAGAGTCCTATCAACCTGTTTGCTTGCAGGGAAATAATAAATTGTCTTGGAAATCACAGACAATTCTCCGTCGTCTGAAACTCCCCAGATTGTATCCAAAAATCCGTGTTTCGGGATGCATTTATACCATATTCACATCATTACCACGCTCGAATACACGACAGATGAACGTGTCCTTGGAATGTGCTGGATCTGAAATAATCATGTATAAACGGATAAACATAACACACATCAAAACTAATTTTGATATAGGTCCAAACACATTGACATATGCCCTCCAATACGAGCGCTGACTCATTAGTTGCGATTCAGGATATTACTGACGCGATTCGCGCAACAACTGCGTTCTTATGGCCTCTAGACTTACGACAATATCTGAAACTTGGATTTTTGATTGTCTTCCTCGGTGGTGTTGGTGGCATTGGTCCAGTTCAACTTCTCACTGGGCTTGGAAATGTTGATACTGATACCCCTGGGACCGATGAAGCAGGACCCAACATTGCCGATGGATTATCCACCTCGTTTGATACCGTCGGCTTAGCTCTTATTATTGGTATTGTGGTGGCTATTACGGCGATTCTAATTGGTTTATTACTCATCGGATCGGTCTTTGAGTTTATTTTTGTTGAGGTTCTTCGAGAAGAACAAATCACAATCCGGGCATACTGGAGACAATGGTGGAGACAGGGACTTCGTTTGTTCGGGTTCCGATTGCTTGTGGGAGTGTTTACCCTCGTCCCAGTTGCTGTCATTGTATTTACCGTTGTGACCCCATTTATCACGAGCGGACCTTCCTCTTCGGCTTCGTTTGGCAGGGTTGTCATTGCTATAGCTATCTCTGCGACAGTCATCACTCTGGGTAGCCTTCTGACCGGACTCACGAAGATGTTCGTTGTGCCCGTGATGATTGCCCAAGACGAGACACTTTTCGCAGCATGGCAGCGCTTCTGGCCGACAGTGCGTGGCGAGTGGAAAGAGTATATCGTATATCTCGTTCTCAGATTTATTCTACAACTCATTATCGGCACTGCCACTGGGGCAGTACTCATTCTCGCCGGAATTATATTTGCGATTCCAGCGATTCTGATTCTTGCTGCTGGGATACTCCTCTCTGAGACAGCCGGAATAATCAGTCTTATACTTATTATTGTTGCCCTGCTCGTATTTGTTCTTGGGATCCTCGCCAGTGCAGTCCTCACTGCAATACCGATTCAGACGTTCTTACGATATTATGCATTATTACTTCTCGGGGACACAAATGACCGATTTGACCTTATCGCTGATCGACGTGTGTCGCTTCGGAAATCGTGAGTCTCTCCATATACAATCATCTTAGCCATTTTCAGCAGACAGGAATGTAGCGACGGAGTTTATACTTATTCATAAGTATGAAGATATATGTGCATAACTGGCTTGGAGGCGCTGAGCCTGCTCGTGAATAGCCACCGAGGCAGGGTTAGCGGTCGCTCACTCGTTTCTCCGGCGGATGAAATATCACTGATTATTCATAAATAGTACCTTTGTTACCCAGAGTCATGATGGCAGCCACCACTCAGTGGTGATTGGTAGTCCAATTATTCTTTAGTGTCGGTTACTGGAATTCAATTGATGATCCGACGACGATTCCTTTCTGTTATTGCTGCAGGAATCGCAGCGATTGCCGGATGTACTGGACCGAATGAGTCATCAGATACGGCGTCCCCTGATCCAACCACAACAGAGACGCAGCAGGCGACCACCGAAACGGACACTCCCACCCCAACACCGACCGCGACGGAAACAGAAACACCGACGCCGACGCCAACACCGACACCAACACCGACACCGACACCAACGCCAACGCCAACACCAACACCAACACCAACACCAACAGAAACAGAGGATGATAGCGGATATTACTGACTCCAGGTGGTTGATCCGAGGGGGGTCGATCGAAGAGAAAACTAACTTAGCTTACGTACCCTCATCATCAGAACAATCAAGTGTTTATTCAATTCTGTGATCATTCGTCAGGAGTGGTCGACGTAACGTTCATTACGTTGATTCTCCTCTGCCTGCATTGACCCACAGTACTACGGCTATGAATTCTGGTGACAGCTTACGAGATATTAATCGATGCCGATTGTTAGGTATCTTAACTACGATGTCGTTCGCGATAGAAGCTGGTCGTTTGATGATGGTCTATTTACGAAGGCTGATGAATCAGACCTAGAAGTCCCAGACTATGGGTCCATTGAGGTTGGTCCGAACGAATATGTGCTTGAAGCCGCCGAAGCCGCGGGTCATGACTGGCCGTTCTCATGCCGCGCTGGTGCGTGTGTGAACTGCGCTGCGATTGTATTTAATGGTGAACTTCAGATGGAGATGCAACAGATCCTCAGTCAGGAAGAAGTTGAAGACAAAAACGTCCGGTTGACCTGCGTGAGTACTCCGGCAACAGACACCGTTGATATTGTATACAACGCCAAACATCTTGATTATCTTCAGGACCGTGTGATCTAGTGATTTTCATTTGATCAAAATATTACACCTGAGTGTGCGCTATCAATTATGAACCATCTCATCATGCACACAGTCACACTCGCGCTCGCGGGTGTTATCTCCGCTCTAAGGCTGGGGTCGAGGTTGAGACTCATCTTCTCGGATTCACTGTCTCTTATCTAATAATTCAGATAGCACGTTCATGAATAATTAACTGAACTACCCCCCACTCGGCGGCTAACGCCGCCTTCTTGAGGGTGGGGCTTCCTGTGTCAATGACGGCACTTGCAGGAACCACTTCTCGGTGAAGCGACCCCGCAGCGGTGATACTCTTAGCAGGTGTTGATTCGGTCAGTTCCTGACATAATCCTGATTCATCCTCAACCACTCCCAGTTCGACCAGCCAAATACGCTGTATTTCAACAGCAGCGTTCTGGTCTCTATCTGTCTCGAACCAACACGACGGACAGGAATGCTCTCGCACCCACAATGGCTTCCCCGACTCACGACTACGCTGCACACACCACTTTGTCGCCTCTTCAAGCAGGACGAGGACAACGTGACAGCCGGTTTTCTCGCCAAATCGTTGGAATGTTTGCAGTGTCTTATCCCATGACATCGACGCAATGTTCCGACTATTACCGTTCTGTTGCGTCATACTCCCGATGTTTAGATCTTCGAGGAACACGGCGTCGTATCGTTGCGTATAGGTGGTGGCGAGAAATTACTGACACGCTTTGCGCTTGTTCGATAATTGCTCGTTCGCTCGTCTAACCGTCGTCGCACCTCGGTCCAGTTGTTCGACTCGCGTTCTTTGCGAGAAAGGGCTTGGTGGCGCTTTTCGATGCGTTTGCGTTCTTCAGTTTCGTCTAACGGTCGGAACGCTCGTCCGTCTGAGTCGTGAATGAATCTCGTGATACCGAGGTCGATTCCAACGGTATCCTCGACATCGATATTGTCTCTGGCGGGTTTTTCAGGGTAGTCAGCATCGTATTTAATCACGATGCTGACAGTCCATTCAGCTGTTTTTTGCTTTTTCAGGATGAATTTGAGTAGCGTTCCACGCGTCCTCGCCAGTAGTGGTGTCCCCAGGCTCGGCGGCGTATTGAAACGCTTTTTTGACCACTAGTCTCGCATAAACAGTTGTCTGTAATCGAACGTTTTGATTGGGCTGAACGCGCGGCTGTATCCCCGCCGTACTCACTCGCTTCGCTCGTTCCCTGAGGACGGGGACATACCCTGTAAAAACTAAAGGTTACATTGTTGTTCATACTGTCGGAATGCGCGAGCGAGTGCGGTGACTTCTGCTAATGAGTCGACATCTGGGTACGCTTCAAGCAATACTGGTGTCCATATATCATAGTGCTTTGCGTCGTGAATAAACGCCTCAAGTCGATTTCTGACTCGATAGTGCTCCTTATCAGAGAAGTCATCGGCGACTTCGACATCTGCGACTATCTCAATAAACATGCTGTAGGCTGTCAGATCAAACTGTACTGCATTTTCAGTCTTCGTGACCCCATCAAGCGTATCTAACGATTGACCCGTGCCGAGTGAAAATGACGACATCGGTATATATGTTATATAACAGTATGAGCAGACAATATACTTCCGGGTTAATTTAGGTATAGGCTGATAGTAAAATAATATTTCAGATAATATCATCAGTAGCGTCATACAACGACGAGACGTGAGTATGCTTATCCCTGGTGTGGTGAACCACCTCGGGGTCACATCAAGATCAAGATCAAAGCCCCGAGGCATTTGCCTTATTTATCTACAGAGCACGTAGAGGGAGCTTACCTGGAGGTGGATTGATCCGAGATACTCCTCACCGAGTACTAATTTCGTCTTTATCTTTGAGTATTCGTGTTTCAGCTTCACCAGAGGTCAACTCATTCACGAGATCATAAAAGTCATTTTGCATTCCCGCAGGAAAGGTAACAACACCAACCCAGGATCCATCGGGTTGCCACTCCTCACGCTCAAGATCACCATATTCACGCACTTGTGCTTGGGTTTTTCCTGCATCAGAAGCCGGGACTTGGACGGCGACGGTCACCTCATCAAATCGAATTGGGATGATCGGTCGAAGGTCATCAAGTGCATCATCAATTTGTGATTCAACCGGCTCCATTGGGTCAACGCGAAACCCAGCCTCCTCAAGCGCCCGTTCGATTCGCTCTGGTGGGTGTGGTGCATTGTCCATCTGTGGATTCACTGCATTTCGGGCGATTCGGTTAATCAGTTGCTTTCGCTTTTGTTCTTGCATTTCCCGACGCTGCTCGGCGGTAATTTGGATTTCACCATCCTTGACAACAGTTGGAATGATTGAAAGCGGCTCTGTTGTCTCAAATACTGTTTTTAGATCCTCTTCTGCAGGTCGATCGCCCCTCGCAGCATTTTCAAAGACATCCTCAGCGGCAATGACGTCCTCAATCTCATCATCGAACTCACCACGCTTCATTTCAAGTGCTGCATCTGGGTCAATAAGTACCTCAAACCGCTCGCCGTGTGACTCAAGTCGAGCTGTAACGGCTTCATCAAGTGAAATCATATGTCATTATTTCACCTCTGTGGTAAAAAACCTCCTTGGCAGGCGACTCTGAGGAATGGCATAATATGAGATAACCGAATAATAAAAAAGAGTTGGGTAATTCTCAATCGACACGGAAAATACGCTGGTCAAATCACGGCACGCGATGGACGATTAATTCGCGAGGTTATCAATAACAGACATGAGATCGCTTTTGTCTTGCACGCCAATGACCTGCTCTGCCATCGTGCCGTCAGCGTAGAACTGCAGTGTTGGGACTGATCGGATTCCTTTTTCCTGTGCGAGTGACTGGAGCTCATCGATATCGACCTTGGCGACAAGCACATTCGTTTCTGTTGCGATTTCCTCGACAGTGGGCTCAAGCATTTTACATGGACCACACCAATCGGCATAGTAATCGACGAGAACAATATCATGATCGTTAACAAATGACTCAAGATCAGATTGACTCTCAACGTGAATCGGTTCGTCGGTTGTCGCAGGAGCACTCATACTCATATAATATGTCGGCGCCCTCTTAGTGGTTCTGTGTGACGGCACGCCAACACTATTCAACTCAGTGTCTCAATACTTGGCAGTGATTATTCATCTCAATCGATTGAATCATATGTCGACGTCGTCGCCTCAACGTCATATTGTAACAGCACTCCGTCATCAATCTGTCTGACAGATGTCAACTGCAATCGCGTTGGGTCATCGACAAAGCCATCGCCATCAGCTAATGTTGGTGCATCTCGTCCGCCGATGAGCAGAGAGCCAACGTAAACTGAGAGTTCATCGACAAGATCAGCGTCAAATAATGAAAAGATGATCTCACCCCCACCTTCGACCATCACTGAGTCAATCCCGCTGTCAGCGAGTGCTGAGATGGCAGCTGGCATTGAGACACGCTCCCGTCCAGCGACAATAACATTCGCTCCCTCCACTTCAAGATCCGCTTGCCGGGAGGTGGGCGCTGACTCACTGACAATGATATACGTTGGTGCTTCATCATCAAGCACCTCTGCGTCGGTTGGCGTTCGCGCTCGTGAGTCAATGATAATCCGATGTGGTGTTGGGGGTATCCCCTGATTCTGACGACGCTTCCGGTGTGATTCATCGATAACGAGATGTGGGTCATCCGCGAGGACGGTCCCAATCCCGACAAGAATGGCATCACTATCAGCCCGAAGTTCACCGACTCGTTCAAAATCACGTTCGCCACTGATTGCAATCTGCTCGCGGCGACGCGTTGACAACTTTCCATCGATACTAATCGCAGCGTTAACGACGACGTGCACATATCTATTGTGACATTCAATCACATGGTCGTTTCGATTACTGAGCGGTGTCTAATACAGATAGTCTCAGTGGTAGGCTTGAAATACTCAATCCGTGCTTTGATGAGTCTTATTACAACGGTAACAGCGCGAAAGCCCACTCGTGGGAGCAAGCGCGGAAGCTTTCGTTGACTCCGGGTTGTCAGTTAATTGGACACACGTCCGACAGGCCCAGAAGTGGTCGGTGGGACGGGCTGTCTGTCAGCCAGCCCCGGAATCAGGCGACACCGAACGAGTCCCTCGACGGCTGTCTGTCAGCCAGCCCCTGAATGAGAAACTCTGGGGCGCGGGGTTTTCGTGTGGGAGCGCGAAACTCGGGAGTCCTACTCACAAGCCCACGACTTCACTCGTGGGTAGCTGACGTATACTCCATTGTTTCATTGGGATGCCCTCATGAGAATATTTCATCGGCTGTGATGAGATATTGATGACTCAGTGGCACTCTTACCACTCGTGACGTCGGAGAAGTTCACATTATTGTCACGGTTACTGCGGTGAACTGAGAGAGCACTCCTTTCTGAACTCATCAATCACCAATAACTGTTATGTGATGAGTCCACAAACGTACATACCACGATGTCGCCGAAGATTCTAATGCTTGGGTGGGGATTCCCGCCGAATGTGAGTGGTGGGTTAGATACACATGTGGGTGAGCTATTTGATGGCATGCGCGCCCGAGATGTCGATATCGAGTTAGTGCTTCCAGCGGAGTATGCTCCAGAGGATCGTAAAGGCATTATTGGCGTCCCAACCGGCGATGGCGACATCATTACGCGTGTTGGACAGATGAGTGACACCTTCGCAACGCGTGCAGCAGATGCTGATATCGTGCACACCCATGACTGGTTCGGGTACGGTCCTGGATCCCGCGCAACAGCAAACGCTGAGGTTGAGTGGGTAACGACGTTCCATTCGCTTTCTGCTGATCGGAATCTTGACCCACCGACACGAGAGGTCGAGACCGAGCGTCGACTTGCGAACCGTGCAGACCATCTGATTGCTGTCAGTGAACTCACCGCCAGTGATGTCCAAACGCAGTATGGTGGCGATCCAACGGTTATCTACAATGGATTTTCAACATGTGAGACAACCGGTCGTGATTTCAAGACTGAACTTGATATTAATGGGTCAATGTTGTTTTTTGTTGGGCGACACACAAATCAAAAGGGAATCTCACATCTCGTGTATGCGATGGACCAACTCCAGCGTGATGATGTGACGCTCGTTATCGGCGGTTCTGGTCACCTCACTGACCAACTGAAACGGTTTGCGGAGTTGCTCAATGTCGAAGACTCCATCGAGTGGGTCGGATACGTGCCTGAGGAAGAACTTGGTGATTACTATGCTGCTGCGGATTTATTCATTTCTCCATCACTATCAGAGCCATTCGGCATTACAATAACAGAAGCACTTTCGGCTGGGACTCACGTTGTCGCGACTGAAAGCGGTGTGAATGAAGTTCTTCCGAGTGACTGCGTGATTGAGGTCGCAGCTGAATCACAATCAATTGCGAGAGGCATCGAACGTGGATTAACGCTTGAGGGGAGTCCAGAGTATGATCCCATTACTTGGGATGAGGTCGTTGATGAAACACTCGCGCTGTATAATTCAATACTATAACCACTGTCGAGACTCACGTGGGTTACAAGCAAAGATTTATCGAAGGACTCGCACATCTGTTGCTGGTTCAGGGTGATAGATGCGATAGCCCTCTGTTGTCGAGACAAGCCCTTCTTCATCTGATTGTGGCTGTGTAGACTGATATGGACTGTCAGTCCCCGAAGATTGATATGGACTATCAGTTGCCGCTGACTGATATGGACTGTCAGTCGCTGCAGATTGATACGGGCTGTTGGTTCCCGAAGACTGATAAGGACTCTCGTTTCGCTGTGCAGTTGGGGCAGCCCGTTCAAAATCCTCCGGAGGGAGATAGACGCGCTCCCCTGATGCCGACTGTACGATCACTGCTGTATCCCTATCACCATCCATTTCAATTACTGTTGTCCCGTCCTCAATTGTTACATTAAACTCGATTGGTCCGGTTGTCTCATCGGCTTCGTCTTCGCTCGTGGTATGATTCGTTTCGCCTCCATCCGCTCGTGGTGTATTTGTGTCTGATTCGGTGTGTTCCATACACCAATGACGATACCGAGTGTACTTATTGATTGATGCTACGACGTGATGGTGTGGTTATATTTACACATATGAGAAACTCATTCTGCTTGACAGTCGGTGATAATATGAATCCAGGTTATATTCGAAGTCACACCAACTTGAGTTGGAATGCTCGCTTGCGCGCTGTATCCCGTTTCGAGTACAGAAATCACAGTGCCAATAACTGTAATCTCGGTATACGCCGACACCACCGTTGATCGTGGCTAAACGGATTGAGGACAGTGAATCATCATAGATTTAGATTCTGATCGAGTGTTGATGTTTGTGTGAATCCGAGGTTTAAGTTATGTCTCTGATGCTGATGGGTCCGGATCTGGGTCAGGATCCGGATCTGTGGACTGCTTTGTTGTTTTATCTGTGTCTGCGGGCACCTCTGTGCGCTCAGTTAAATCTCCATCTCGCCATGTTCCGCGTTCAAACCACCCGGCTGCAACAAGTGCTGCAACGATACCTGACATAGCGAATGAAAACCAGATTCCCTCTGGCGTTCGAGTGCCAAATATCCAGACATCAAATGGAACTAATCCCTGTGAGACGACGTATGCAACCGGCAGACGGATAAACCCAAACAGGACAATCGTAATCGCCGCAGCAGTCAGTGTCTTCCCTGCTCCACGAAATCCACCGCTGTAAGCCCGCAATATACCAACAAACCCGAATGTCGGTGCGATCCAGCGAAGAAATGTCGCGCCCTGCTCAACAACCGCAGGGGAATCATCAAATGCTCTGATAATCTCTGGAGCGAAAACGAACGTTATGATTCCAAGGAGCGAAAGGATGCCAAATGATGTTATTGCAGCAAATCGATTTGTCTTCGAGACTCGATCGCGATTTCCAGCACCGATATTCTGCCCAGTCATCGTCTCAACTCCTCGGTCAATCGCAATCGCAGGCATGAAAATCATCGAAAACACCCGAACTCCAACACCGAATGCAGCAACAACCGGCGTGGAAAACAGCGTAACAATAAGCAAAATAGCATTCACTGAAAGAGCGCGTCCAGTGTTCTCAAGCGAGGCGGGTGCCCCGATGCGAAGCAATTTCCGAATATATTCACGATCAGGCCACATATCACCCACTGTGATTTGCACGCCATGACTCCCACGGAGAAGGATCCATAACCCAGCAACTGCTGCAGATCCGCGTGAGAACACAGTCGCAATTGCAGCCCCTTCAACGCCCAATTGTGGGAGCGGTCCCACCCCAAAGATCAGTATCGGGTCAAGAATTACATTCACAATGACAGTCCCGAGCATGACGAGCATTGGTGTCAGCGTATCACCCGAACCACGCATCAGTGCAATAAACACAATGAATCCGAACAGAAACGGAAGACCAAAAGAAATAATCCGCATATAATCTGTTGCGAGCGCGAGCACAACCGGGTCGGCGCCAAAGACGCTGAGCACCTCATCAACAAATGTGACACCGGCTGCGCCAAGCGCTATTCCGACGGCGATGGTAAATGCAACTGTCTGTGAGGCAGCATAATCCGCCTGTGCTGTTTGTGTCGCGCCGGTGTGCTGTGCAACTAATACACTGCCGGCAACGGTCAATCCAAGCCCAAGTGAGATAAATAGATACACGAGTGGAAAGCCAAGACTGATTGCCGCCAAAGCATCAGTGCTGTAACGGCCCAACCAGAAGGTATCTGCAAAGTTATAGGCAACCTGCAGGAGATTTGTGATGACAATTGGGAGCGAGAGGAAAAACAATGACCGCCCAATCGGTCCTTCTGTCAATTCTAGGTCTTCAGGTCGTTTAAATACCTGTCTCGCTACTGATCGGAGATCAATGCCCATCTCTTCGTAGCCCTCCCTCAGCAGCGGTACGCAGAGATGTGTTATCAGTATAAATAGCTTCAAATTGACACAATGAAGAGCTGCTCAAAAAATGCACTATATATTATTATATCGTGGCGAGTATAAATCCAGTTGTTCAAATATGCTCACTACAACGATGCGGCTGACTGAGAGTAATACATGTGTTTGTGACATCCTCGCATGAGCGTGGGCTTTCCACGTCCATCAACGGGCGATTCGTTGCTCTCTTCGGGCTGACGACCCGACGTGCCGATGGGAGTGTCACCGTCCTGCCCCTGATTCCTCTCGTGTCGACTCGGAGTTCCCTGATTACTTTGTGTCGGTTCCGCTGTCCATGGGCTTACTTTTTGATGAGACAACCACCGAGTCAACTGCCAGTTTGCGAACTGCCGAGATTCGGTGGAAGTCCATCATCCCGACGTTCGTAACGACGACGTGTGGGCGATTATACTTGATAGTTTGAGTGGGTACAAACCGCGTGGCGATTCATCCAACGAGAGAACTTGTAGGCTTTCTCGCCTCATCCGTCCTATTGATCACGGTTGATGTATCGAAATTCAGATTATCTATGAGTATACTCCTATTAACATCGACCACTCGTTTAAATATCAGATAGGTAATAAAATTCAATACAGAGCACTGACAGAACGACGACGAGTGCGTACACATCTACAACGGCAAGCAGGGCGAGTGCCTCGGGACTTTGATACTGATGTTGATGTGACCCCGAGGGTGAAGCCCGTCGAAGGATTTCTGAAACCTCACGGCGTGTCAGAAGATTACGACCACGAAAGATATTGAAGACCTCAATCTGAATCTGAAGTGGTCGTTCGGAAGTGTGGAAATGCGACTCCACTCCTCTCCCTCTCACAACCCGCGATTGGCGGTGCGACGGGAGTTGTCGGGTCGTGGTCGTGGTGGAGCGACCGACCCTCACGGACACCAGCGAGGTGTTCGGGTGTGAATTCTAGCCGACTTTGAGAGAAGGAGGTCAGGTCAAGGGGAATGAAATTCGCCTGCGTCCGTCCATTTCTGGACGATATGGACAAAACGGTGAAGCCTCGGGGCTTTGATGTGACCCCGAGGTACTTCACGACGACGGAGTCGATGTTGAACACCACGAGAGTACCTTGACATACTGGGAGAAAAATATCTCACTCTCGCGAGTGGACAGACGACCGAGGCGACTGAGAGACTCATCCTCCATAAGTAAACTCGTCGGACGCATGAAGTGAGCGAAAAGAGGAATATCAAAAACGATTCGCTCGTTGTATTCATTTCTAACACGGTCGTGAGCGGGTGCGATGAGTCTGGAAATCGTGAGACATTCAAACGTGTCTATCAACTGAGGAGATATGAGACACATATGAATCTCGGACAATCATGTTGTTAGCGTGATCATAAATCAAGACTGAGAGTGGTGATGAGATGAAATATGCTTGATGTCGTTCCGCTGGGGTAGGGCAATCGCAGATACTCCAACCCCCCCGTTGAGAGAATTGTCCTCTGTGTTATGACTCCGATTCGTAGATAGTATATGACCTAATCGAGGTGCGAAAGATAGCAACCAGGAGTATCGGAATCATTGCAGTGAGTAACTTTGCAGCGGTCTCTGGATCGAAATACCGCAGCGAGGCTCCGGGAACAGCAATCGCAGTGAACATCAATACACCGAGTGTGACCCGTGGCTCAGATGGCGTATCCTTTGATGTGTGTCCAGAGTCGTCACGGGGGGCATTTATCGCACTCATATACAGTTGTTGTATATCAGTGCCGGATAATCTTAAATTTATTTTAGTATTATAAAATATTATAATGAATATTCAAATGTTCCCCTCAGCCAAGTTGTGACATATAGTTTTTATGCAGCCAGTAGAACAGTCCCATCCCGGCAGCCCAACTGAAGATACCGTATCCAGCATACACGATAACAGGGAGACTCATATAGAAATGCATGTATGATCCAATCAGTAAGTATATCACGACGAACAATCCGAGGATACGAATTCCTCGTGCTGAAACCTGTTGTTTCGGATTAACCATTGGTAATCGATGTCTCAATTAATCTCTCATTGGAGGGCTATTTAAGCATAAAAAATAATGCAAAATATGGGAGAGACACTGGTATTATATGAGCTTGACTTCATGTTAAATTATGATACACGTAGGCGTCAACGGGTATGGTACCATCGGCAAACGAGTGGCTGATGCGGTCGATATGATGCCCGACATGGAGTTAACGGGTGTGAGTAAGGCAAGTCCGAACCACACAGCAGACGCAGCCGCAGATCGAGGATATGATATCTACGTTCCTGAAGAGCGCCACGATCGATGGGCTGACACCGAGATGACGGTCACCGGCGACGTTCACGAGTTAATTGAAATCAGCGATATTGTCGCTGATACAACACCGCCTGGCATGGGTGCTGAATATCGTCCGATTTATGAAGAACACGATACACCTGCGCTCTTTCAAGGCGGTGAAAGCGCAGATGCGGTTGAGGCAAGTTTCACTGCCCGTGCTAACTACTCAGAGGCAACAAACAAAGATTATGTCCGGATTGTCTCCTGTAATACGACAGGATTGAACCGGATGTTCGCGCCGCTACATGAGGAGTATGGGGTCGAACGGGCAAGTATCACGCTCGTTCGGTGTCGTGGCGAGCACGCTGTGACCTCAGCGGACCCCATGACAATCCCGTCCTATCACGGTCCAGATGCGCGCGAGGTGATTCCGGATATGGGCCCTATCACAACGATGGGTATGAAAACGCCCTCAGTGCGACACCACTTCCATGGTATCAATGTGACGCTTGGCGCAGAGCCAACTGCTGCGGAGGTTCGTGACCTGCTCGCTTCAGAATCGCGAATTCACGTCATTGATGACGATCTTGGTATCGATTCAGGATGGGAACTTCAGGAGTTTGCTCTCGATCGTGGTCGTGACCGCATGAATCTCTATGAGAATCAAATTTTCGAAGATTCAATCACGATGGATGGCACCCAACTTCATTTATTCCAATGTATTCACCGCGAGAGCGATGTGGTGCCTGAAAGTATTGACGCTATCCGGGCGATGTTAGGTGATGCAGACGCTGTCGAGAGTATTGAACTGACGAATGAGGTGATGGGGATTGGCGACATCTAATATATCTTAAATGACACAAAAAAAGACTGAAGCAATCAGCGAGGAGCCAGAAGCGGGTACGGAGCTAACCCGTGGATATGGGGCGAGTCCAGGCATTGCAACGGGACCAGCACGAGTTATCGAGGATATCGAAGATGCCGGTCAGATCAACGATGGTGATATAATTGTCACTGAGATGACCGCTCCTGACATGGTTCCTGCGATGCAACGTTCGACTGGGATAATCACTGACAATGGCGGAATGACCTCACATGCAGCCATCGTTTCGCGCGAACTCGGAGTCCCGGCTATCGTTGGCTGTGGTGATGCAACAGAGGCTCTTTCCGATGGTCAGCGAGTGACCCTTGATGGTGAGAAAGGAACGGTCGTGGTTGGGGAACCTGAATCGGAGTCCAAAGAAGAAAATATCGCAGAGAGTGACCCAACAAATGACTCCGTCGAAGCTCCGGTTGGGCACATTCCAACGACAGCCACAGAAGTGAAAGTGAATGTGTCTATTCCCGAAGCAGCTCAGCGAGCTGCTGACACGAGTGCGGATGGTGTCGGGTTACTCCGATTGGAGCATATTCTCCTTTCGACGGGCAAAACGCCTGATAAGTATGTTGCAGATCACGGCGAGGAAGCCTTCATTAAAGAGATTTCAGAGGAGATTCGGAAGGTCGCGGACGCTTTTTATCCTCGCCCGGTGCGGGCTCGCACTCTCGATGCACCAACAGATGAACTTGCCGAACTTGAGGGAGGAGAATCTGAGCCTGTTGAGCATAATCCGATGCTTGGATACCGTGGGATCCGACGGAGTCTGCAAGAGCCAGAGATGGTCAAACTCGAACTGCGGGCATTCAAACGTCTACAGGACATGGGCTATGACAATCTTGAGGTCATGTTCCCGCTCCCTAATGATGCAGATGATGTGCGTCGGGCGCGAGAACTGATGGATGAGGTAGGAATTGACCGGGACACACATGAGTGGGGAGCAATGATTGAAACGCCGGCAAGTATTCGCTCGATTGATGAAATCATTGATGAGGGTGTCGACTTTGTGGCGCTTGGGACTAACGATATCGTTCAGTTCATGCTTGCAGTCGACCGGAATAACGCAATGGTCGCAGACCGTTTCGACGACTATCATCCAACGATACTTGAAGCGATGGCGGAAGTTATCGAAGCGTGCAACGAACATGATGTCGACACTACCATTACGGGTCAATCCGGGTCAGACCCCGAAATGGCAAAGTTCCTCGCTGAGAAAGGAATCAGCTCGCTCTCATCAAACATCGATGCTGTCGACGATGTTCGTCGCGTCGTCGCCCGTGCTGAACAGGAACTTCTCCTCAACGCAGTGCGTGACACGTCAGATGGACCGACACTTCCGGACTGAGGAATGAAAAATGGGAAGCAACAAGAGAATGAAGGAATATTATCGTTTCCTGTCTGCTGTTGCGCTCACGCTCACTGGTATCCAATCTCGGTTTTGAAGCTCTCCGAGCACAGCTCCCAGGCGACTACCTGTATCGGTGGGAACCCTCGATATTAACGAGCATTATGGCCGGCGTCAGGTCACGGAACCAGTGTTTGATCGTTATATCATGTTTTGTATCCGCTGGACAAGCGTCTCAGTTTGACTCACATAGTATTATGTATCCTCATCGGTCTATTCACCGGTCGTTGGGGAGTTGTTTCTGTACTAGGTCCACATCTCAGCCGTAGCATTCTCGTGTCGGCGCTCGTGGGTATCACTCTCCGGCTCAGGCTCAGGTTCAGGCTCACGGGTGCTGTCGATATCTTTTTTGTTATGTCTCTGTCGGAACAACTTGATGAATCACCATTCAGCCCCTCAGTTGTCGATATCGAAGCATTCAGCTGTCTCACCCGTGACATCGTCTATCTCGCCGCTCTGTCTGCGTGCCGCTCACGCCCTCCAGCGCTTTGGGCGTCAGGATCGGTTCCGTGGTGTCGTGCAGAACCCCACTGATAAACTCTGAGCGGTTGTGTACCTTCTCTCGACTAGTTCATCAACCTCCTCTCAGAGCCGCTTTTGAATCTTCAATTCCAGTTCAAATCCAATGGTATTGTATCATCATCCGCGCCCGCGCGCACACCGCCCAAGACTCATCGAAAACAAGAGCCGAGACAACCCAGAAGAGTTCACGCGTGACAGCATGAAGAGCGTCGTGAGAGAACTCCTGACCGAAGACAACTTGATATGGGACGTGGCTGGGTGATTGATGTCGTCTCGGTGGTCACGGAGAGCGTTGACTACACCTATACGAGTCTGAAGCATCACACGCTCCTCGCGGTACTACCCGACAACCACCGCGACGATGATAACTCCGGGTGGTCGTCGACAATGCCGACGGAATCGCACCCAGCCAAACAGCATACGCGGGTGAGGATTTCCAGGAGGCGTCCGACCGACGACGCGCATCCAGCAGCTCCGGTGGGAACTGGAGATGGACTACACCGACCACCCGCACCACGTGAGCGAGAACGCAATTCGACACGCGCTCACTCAGCAGTCAGTAACTCCCGCACGATGTCCGCCGGTTGAACGTGAGTCTCGGAGTCCTCGCATCCGGGCAGTTCAGTTTGAACCGTTCCCTGGGAGCACTCATGGAGCTGGAAAAACAGACGACGCTCACCGGCTAAGAGAACGTTTCTGAAACGGAGGAATCGATATGAAACACGCCACAGATTGAATACGACAACCGTTTGTGCAACGACTGCAGTCGTTATCCGATGAGATCCATCATAGTGGGATACACTTCATACATCGTTGCGGCAATCAAAGCAACGCCAGCGAAGACAGCAAGCCCGACTGCCCATCGTCGAATCGGGACCAAGCCTGGTTGGTCAACATCCGTATAAGACATGTATAGCGCAGCGAGATACATGAGACCAACTGCAGGAGCAAAGAGAATCCCTGAGATGGCAAATAAAAACAGTGGTGCTTCGAAGAGAATGTTCAGACTCAATGGAATCACCGCAAATAGAACGACTGTCAGTCGAAACACGGTCTCGCGTGTAATATTGTAATTATCAAACACGCCATGAATAGCGAAGGCGTCCTCCCACAGCCGTGACATACCGTATAGCGGACCAATCAGCGTTGAAAATAGTGCTGCCATCACTGACAGCAGGAAAATTATCGCAGACCACTCGCCATACACAGTGGTGAAAATGACTGCCATTTGTGGAACAACCTCGAAGCCGCCAAGCTCGCCAGAGGCCACAATTTCAGTCCCATGCAGGGTTGCGGCTGCGGCCGTCCACATGAAGAAGGAAAACACAGCGAGGATGACAGATGATATCATATTCTGCCAGAGCACCATGTCGCCCCAGCCTTTCAGCCGGGAAATCTCCTCATCAGAGAGATCCGATTTATCTATATTAACGCCGTCAGCCTTGGGTTCGAACATGCCCATGGTTTTGTCTTTTGCAAACCAGACGTAAGCGACGGTCGGACCAAACCCCGCTCCAATCCAACCGAACATAGTCGCGACAAACGCCAATCCACCGACACCAAGACCATCAACATAGCCAGGGATAGATGGTACCAATCCGCTTGCCAGACCACCAATCCATTGCTCGGCTGTAAAAAGAGAGACAAACGCAATTAGTGCAAGGAATGCCCAGAGTAGCACCGTTGAGACTTTTTCGATTATTTCATACGATCGGAGCATAACAATCCCGAGCCCAGCAACCACCGTTATGATCATCCAGAAGTCGGTCCCGCTGAGTCCTCCAACAGCGCCGACGGAAAGAAGATTCTGAGCGGCACCAGCGGTTTCACCGAGATGTCCGGAAAGACCAATAGCGTACACTAATCCGCCTAAGAACACATAATAAAAGATCCATTTTAGCCACTTTGGCTGGCTGTAAAGCGCATCAAGAAACGTATTCCCGCTCATAACGCCATAACGGACAAGATAGTACTGACCAAAGATCTTCGTGAACGTGATCAGGGGAATCAGCCAGATAGCCTGCATCCCCAAGTACGCACCACCGACAGGGACGCTGAGTGCCTCGCCACCACCAATCTGTGAGGCAGTAAATACCCATGCTGGACCCATGTAACTGAAGAACTCCCTCAACGACGCTGGCGGTTCGGAAATGCGAGCATCTGTGGCTGTGTCTACACCTTCTGTGCCCATGCTGGTCTGAACCGCATCTGCACTTTCTGTGCTCATGTCAAATTGAACCCTCTGTGTCTGCACTCAGAAGATTGATACCGTGACTGTCGATTCGCCCTGTCACGCCCTGGTCCAGTGACCATGACGTGAGTCGAGGAAGTTTCCTCCACATGTACAACTACATTAAAGAACATGATAGATATATAAAATCGGAAAGGCGCATATTTTGCATTATTTATCATTGAGGTTATACTCCTAAAATTCATTAAATGTGTTCAAGCCTCATGATAAAACAACAGACCATCGGTGCGGCCAAAAGTGACTTGAATTCTAGCTAGAAACGGTGACTAACATGACGATATTAACAGCCATTGACAGAGACCCTGGTTGTAAAGGGGTCATTGAGACAGCACACGAACTTGCAACAGGTCTGGATATGGAGTTAGTGATCATCCATGTCGTCCCGGAAGAAAGCGGCGAGGAGGAAGCAACAGCGGAAATTCAAGAAATCGTTCAGTCGGTGATCGATGATCTTGATACCGTTGATCTCCGAATCATACCGGAACAGGCCCACCGAGACCTGCCGACTGGACGAACAGCAAACAATATTTTACAGGTGGCTGAAGAGCTTGACCCCGATTATATTGTTATCGGATCACGCAAGCGGACAGGTCTCGGGAAAATCCTCCTTGGGAGTGTCTCAAAACTCGTGCTTGCAAATGCTGACACACCCGTTGTGACCGTTGAACAGACCCAGGATGCAGAAGCATGATATCAAGATAAATCAGAACGACCGGGAGTCAGTCCAATATTGACCTCCTCGCACCGGTTCTTGCATTCTGTGAAGCAGAATTCAGGGTTGCACGTTTCCTCGGTCCGCACAGACGCTTTCGCGTGGGATGTCGACAGTCTCCCGCCCAATTATTCCCGAAGATATGCTGTCCAGCGCATGCCGCCCGGTCAAATGTCACACGAACCTTCCCACGCGTGGTGGACGCCTCAACGGAACAGCAGTCCGTCCGCGGTCGGAGATTCAGCCGACTGGGCTCCACGGTTCGCGTCGGTCAAGCCATTAGATCGTGGGTTGGATTCGGTTTTCTTCATCGGTGGACTGTGGACGCGATGTGTCATGTGTCATGCGTCATGCGTCCGTATGGGTCGATGACATAATGCCACACTAGGAAACGCCATCACAACAGAGCACGCGAGGGTCAAAATGAACGGTTTGGAGAGAACTGCCAACAGACCGCTGAACAGTGGTCTGTCCCTCACTGTGTAGACTTTCGCCTTGCACTGTTGATCACCACAACGATAACATTGTGTTGATTAATCGAACCAACATCAACAACCACACCTCGCTCTGTCTGAATCGGTCTGGAATAACCTCTGAAGTCATAATTCCGGGAGTGTAGTCTAAGTATACCTCAGGTCATCATCGGCTTCAATCGATCACAGCGATAAAAACGAATAGAAAACCGGGAGTCGAATCCACGCTCGTTCAGTCATTCCAGTCGGTGAGACACAAATCACCCACAGATCCACCGAACGACCGGAAGTATGATACCGCTGCATGTGGAGCACCGGCGAAGAGACGATGCAGCATTAAAAAAGAACACTCACGGATATATTGCACCTCTGAGACTGAATCAAAAGTGCGGGATATGGGAATTCAGGCGGTAAGTTTCTCGGAGATCTTCAGCAGCTATTCATCGCTACTTCCATATCAAAAATTACATATCATGGAGCATTCCCCGGATGATTGATGAGCGATTATCTCATCCAGTGATGAGCTGCCAAAGTGGCGAGATTACTCCGATTAGTGTCAATACAACGGAGGGGAACCAATAGGTAATGAAAAGCCGAATGCCAAACCATCTTGTGACCACAGATATGCTCAAGAAGAGTGAATGGGACAACGAGGACGGTCCAGACAGCGATGGTTCGCTGAACGACACCGCTCACGATAGATAATAAACGCACGGCGAAAAAGATGTTCTCCACGGCGTCACGGTCACAGTATGACGCCAGAGACTGCCCTGATCGAATTAAGAGCGCATTCCTCGGTTGATCTCACTGATTCACGTCATATATTTGGCACGAACATGGCTCTCTTACCGATTTAGAGTATGTGTGTGCTTGGGCTTACCGAGGAATCATGGCGACTCGTGAATTATCTGTCCGGAGTCGATACAGGCTCTGTCGGAATGACTGAAGGTAATTATATGTGGAGCAGGTGCAATCCCACTGAGGCTGTGGATACGCACCGTCACAGCGGCAATTCCCACACCTTTTGATTCCAAAATGGCACTTATACTAGTGTCGGCGCACTGGTTATGAACCCAGTGTGGTCGAGCGCCCGAAAACTGGCGGTTCGAGTGTAAGTATGAGTGTCCGCCCACTCTGGAAACAGAGTGCCCTCTGTGCAAACAACAACCACCGGGCAAACACCACACAAAGTAACTCTGAGTCCGTGTCCGTATCTGTCGAAATCTGCCGGACTCCCCGAGGCACAAACAACTTCGGGAGCCCGAACATGATAATGGATAGGAGTCCCGGGAGGCGGGGGCGGAGGGCTGAGATATGGCACTCCCAAGAGACTGCCCACGACCGGCCACATACCGATTCGAACGGTGTGTTGGCTTGGTGGAGTCTGTCAACCCAAACCTGACATTCCCAACGCAGCAGTGCGGCGCCGTGGGATTCCTCCGCGTGAACCAGGAGGATGTCAATGTGAGAAACATTTGTTGATATGCTGGATTCACTATCTGACACTCTCTGTTGATACTTTTTTACTCAGCAACCCAGTTTAATTGTCTGGATAGTCTTGTCTGAGACCCACACACTGAGTGGGATTCGGAGCTTCTTTTTGTTCCATACGCCTACAGAAGGGTATCATGGTTTCAGATAAAGAACGACTGAAAGAGGCTCTCAGGTGGCTCAGGGAGGTGAAACGGCTCAAGCAAGATGAAGATCGCCTGTATTCAAACTCTTATTTGCAGGGGTATAAACAATATATTATTCCTCGCAAGTATCACGATATGGAGGATGTCTCGGAGGATGAGGTTGATCAAATAATTCAGCGATACGAACGTGATCTCGCAGATTTAGAGGCGGGGGAGTTTCAAAGGTAAGCAAATCAAGACTCGGTGAATGCTTTCGCCGAGTCGGTGAGCGTCTGGGTATTCAGTGAGAATGATACGACAATACAGAGTTCATGAGTCATGACTATGTATCACTCAGACGAACCCAATATTGAATATGAATTTGCACCTGCTGAGAGTCCTAGGCAAATAGCCTGCAGTCTTTGATGATAATCCGTCTTGTTAATGTCCTATCGTTTGATGGGAGTCACGTCATTTTGAGTCCAACTCAGAGTCAAACTCAAAATTAGGGTTAATTTATTTAATTATTATACTGAAAGCAGTGGGTGTCGCGTTGTATAACACAGTTCTACCCAGTATGACACTGAGCACTTCATAGACTCCACGTTCTCTTTTGATTCGTTGACACTCGGTAACGAAGCGGACGTGGCGGGATTCGAACCCGCGCTCTAGAGGTTAGGAACCTCTCGCCCTCGTCCACTAGGCCACACGTCCTCTGTGAACTCACCCTGGAGTCACATCAACATCAAGCCCCAGGCAGTCGCTTTGTACCGCCTGTACAATACATCCAATGATTAAATAACGACTCAGAGTCTGATTATCTACCAAGCGAGTTCAGATGCCACGAGTTATCACGAGTAGTGATTATATCTGTGCGCCCACACAGTATCTAGCAGACACTTGCTCTGATGTCGTCACGATATCTCAGTTCCTCTCTGTCTGTTTATTTATGATCTCGTATATCATATCAAATCTGATATCTGGAAGAACCATTGTACAGACAACTGATTATCGTTTGCACATCTCTCATACAATCATAATAATTAGCATCTGGATTCCTGAAACTTCACCGCGGGACCCATGTTTATTCAGTGAGTTATATCTTAATTTGCCTCAGTCGCTTTTTCAGTCTCAGATTCTGTTGTCGTTGAGGCAGAGGTCGGGGTAGACTCCTCCTCATCATCACCATCTTCAATCTCACTCAGTTCCTCTTCAATCTCTTCTCTTCCCCGCTTAAACTCACCCATTGCTTGACCCGTTGAGCGGGCTAGTTTTGGAATCTTATTTGCTCCAAATAATAAAACGAGCACAAGTAGAACAATGAGGAGTTCTGGCCCGCCCGGTAGTCCTGGGAACAATGGAGTGATAGTTCCAGTCATCGTTATCTGGCAGTAATTTAGTGGTAATTATAGTCTTTTCGGAGACTCAAAAGCGTAACCGCGAAAATCCACTGCTTATCGAGATTCAAATGGAGTTCCTGTAAGTTTCATTTTGAGTTCCTCCCACTCGTGGGCTTCCGCTAGTTCCATGTTAGTCACCGGGGGAATACAGAGCGTTGTGAACTACCGTTCAGATTATCGGTGGCATTTGGTAGCATCTCGTCTCAACCGGTATTGGCAACTACTACCGTGTGATGCTCCCGCTGGGCAACTGCCTGCCCGTGTTGCTACTCTGATTCTGATTTTGATGCAGTCCATCCATCTCCATCTCTGACTCACCACGTTTTCCAGTGGCACAGTGGCGAGCCAGCCGGGTCTGACAGCCGCTTGCCGAGTCCTGTTGCTGTTCGGCTGTGGACTGAACGCCACTCGAACGGGCACCTTCGACAGCAGGTGATGGACAACTGGCGTAATTCCCTGCCTCGATATACGCGACAGGTTTCGCCTTCTCCATCGTGCTGTCTGAAAGGTATTTTCGACCGACATTAATCGCCCCGACTACGTCACGGTCGCACTCGGAGCCACAACTTTCACAATGGAAGTGACCACCGTGGCGGCACTCCGTGTGGTCGTCTGGTGCTTTCACTGTCTCACCACGGTCACCACACCGAGGGCAGAACCGGCTTGTTCCTCACGGATTCACCGATTCAACTATCACACCGACAAGTTCGGCTTTGTACTCGGCTAAATCCAGTAGGTCACCTCTCGCCCACGTTGAGATTGAGTGAGCAAGCGTTCCGTCCACGTCAGGCAGTTCTATCTGTCCGAGCGATTCAAACACGATGGTTTCACATCCATACTGTAGAGCCAGCCAGACTAGTTGATTCGCCACATCGTGCTGAATCTGGTTTCGCAATCGGGTTTCTTTCTGCCGCAGGTATTCGTACTCGTTGTGTAAGTGCTTGAACCGATCAGTGTGTACCTTGCCATCATGCCGCAGCGCGGCAAGCCAATCGTCGAGGTGGTCGGCTTCTGTTGTGAGTCGGGATAGTTTTTGCTTGCTTGAGTGGTCGATAATCTCCGGTGGGGCGATCTGCCCATTGTCGCCATCAACAACGACCGCTGTGGCTTGTTTCTTGACTCCGAGATCGGCCGACAGAACACGGTTTTCAGTGGTTTCAATATCTTGTGCAGGTATCTCTACCGGCATATCGAGCGTATAGCCATGTTCGGACTGGTGAACTGTTGGCGCACCCATTGCCCCGTGTTTGAGCATATCGGCAAACCGTGAGTGAATTGGGAAACTGATTTCGTGATTACTCCAGTCGTGGTATGAGTCTGGGGTGAGTGAGTCGGGGGCGTTGAGGGTGCTTGTAAGTGTCCAGCCTCGGTTGCGACATCGTGGATGTGGTAATCACCCGTATCAGGCGCATACGGCAGTGTCCCGTTCGGTTCCGGTGTATCAACCAGATCAGTGTAACAGTCGGAGAAGTTTCCGTGCGTGCCGTAGTGGTTATTTAATTGTTCGACTACCGACTCAAGAACCGCCCACTGGAGATATGGGCTGTTCTCAGTGAATAACTGTTCTCGAATATTCTTCCATCCAATTGCCTTGATTTTCCGTTCTTCGACTGTCTCGGTAACGAATTGAAACGCCTGATATTCGTCGCTCTGGGCTTCAAGTACGCTTGCCACTCGTTGATAGACACAGCGTTTGAACCGGCTATAGAGGTATGCATCAACGCCGTTGAACGCTTCATATTCGTCGTCACGGATGTAGGTGTAGGATTGTCCGGTCTGATTAGCCACACCTTCGATGTGGTTCTTCGCCCAATACTCCTCAGCGAGCAACCGGTCTGCGTGCCGTTCGACCAGCGTGGTAAGCCGATTGCAGGCATCAACGTACTCGTCGGGGATATGGAACTGTTCAGTGAGTTGCATTAATCTTCGTCGTCGGGATTTGGTTCGGAGACACGCACGAGTTTGACGGTCGCGCCTTCCCATGCAACGGGTGCATAGACGTGTGCGCCGCCACTGCCGAACTCTTTGACCTCTTTTTCGAGGATTTCTTGACCTTCGATCTCGCACCTGTCAGGCATGGGTCTACACATGTCATACATATAGAAATATCTCTTTGCTACGAGCTAGGTTCGGACCCTCCTGAATCATCCCAGAAATTATCGAATAACACTAAATTAGCCAACAGTTGGGAACCCTGCCCTACGGCGCTTGGGGCTACTCGCCCCTCGCTTGTTGAGGGCAGGGCTTCCTGTTTCTGCGTCGGAATTTATACCCAACGTGAGCACAGCGATTCTAGACTCCGCAGGCGACTTCCCTTCACGGGTGGTTCGGAGTGTCCCACTCCTCCCGAATTAAGACTCAGTCACAACCGATAGTGCGTGCTTCTTGTCGCACCCGAACACTACCGAGAACGTGCCGAGCGTCGTACTATCAACTATGACACATAAGATCCTGAATATGTCGATTGAACTGTGTGAACAGATGATGACGGCGCTGTATCCCCGCCCTACGCCCTCGGTCTGCTCGGGCGTTGAGGCGGGGGCTGAGCGCCTGCATTCAGCTAAACAACAGACCTAAGATGAACTACCCACCCCTACTCACTCACCTCACCCATTGTTTGGGATCAATCTCGTTCTCAATCACCGATAAATCAGACAACTCTGAACCAATCTACCCTCTTATATGATCAAGGGGTCCTCATCTATGTATTGAACTAGCAGGCATATTCAAAAACGAGAATCGATTGTGAAGACTCTCACCTTTGTTGAGCGAGTCCTCATGAATACTGAATCAATAATCAAGACTACCCAACTGATCCATCCTCTTATTGGGTGACTCGATTCAGCGATGCTCACATCCAGATAGCGAAGGGTTTCAACAGTTGGTGGGTTAAACAAACATTTCAATCCCTCTTGTGACGACGATATCGCCAGACCAACCAGAACATCACGGCATAGTACCAATGTATTTTCAGCCAAATCATTGGGTGAGACATGGGTAGAACACAAAGGATTCACCAACTCCGTGGGCAGAGTTCCCGTGGTTCATATCTCACCCGGTATGGTTCGTTGTACCCATGTCTCAACAAGATAGCTCTTGACCCATCAGTCCTGTAGATGGAATCAATTGCCTCGAGGTGACCCGAGATAGCTCACAGTCCATACGACGGCAGGTCGCGATGTGAAAGTCGGTGAGATATGACTCTTCTCGTCTGTGGACGTATATTTCACTCTCGCTAGTGAGAGCAACGCACTCTGTATTGATATCCTCCTACCCTGAAGACGGAGAAATCCTGCGCGTGAGCGTGGGTGTGAGTATGAGCGGTGGAGATTGCAGGGTTGCAGTTCCACCGAACCCCAACGCGGTGAGAATTCATCCGAGATTCCCAGACTATGGCGAGTGGGACTGGGACTGCTAGTGCCAAGAGTGCCACATCTCAGCCCATAGGACTCCTCTCCTCCGTCGTGTTCGGACTCTCGAAGTTGGTTGTGACTCAGGCAGTTCAACAGACCTCGGCGGAATTAAATTTACTTTGTCATATTTGCAAGCAGTCGAGCACAGCATCTGCATCGGGTCATGGGAGGGACCAATCGTTCGCCGGATTGGTTCTGATGATTGTCTTATTGCTTGGGGCGACGAGGTCGCCATCGTCGGGTTGATGAGAATTGCTCTCTTCTTAACCGATTGCTATGTACATGTATGATTGTCCGTGATGAAATATTACGTGTTGTCAAATTCTTACAGGGGTTATTGTAGCGTCGATTGACGCAGAGTTGTCGGATTCATGTCGGGTTAAACACGCGGGCAATCTCTCTGATTTGTATGATACATAGTCATTCCCCCCAGATACTTGATACTCAATATCGTACAGACAATGTAATGGCTCAATCAGGCTCGGTTGATGTTGAGGATCGTCAATATGACCCAGATGATGATCATGAATTTCCGACAGAGCGTCTCAATACTGTGCTTCCAGAAATTCTCTCAGACCCGGAGATTACGACGTATCTACAGGCTCAAAATGTCAACGCTGTTACTAGGAAAGAGTATAATGATCATGGAACCAAGCATATTGAGATTGTTCGCAATCGCGCGCTACGGTTATATGAGCTATTAAAGACAAGTGATATCGAATTCAATGGAGCAACGGAACAAGGATTATGCGACGCTGATGAACCAGTGATTATCGCTCTTGCTGCTACCCTCCATGATGTCGGTCACGTTGTTCATCGAGATAACCACGCATATTACTCAATTCCACTTGCTGCTGATATTCTTGATCGATTTCTTTCACGATTCAATTTCTATGATATCGAACAGCAAGTCCGTATGAAGGCTGAAATATTACATGCGATTCTGTGTCATCACACAGCCGAGGATCCACTCACGACGGAGGCGGGTATCATTCGTGTTGCTGATGCATTAGATATGGAGCGTGGGAGGTCACGGATTCCGTATAAAAAAGGCGGACGAGGGATTGATACGCTTTCGAGTCAGGCAATCGATCGCGTCTCATTAAAATCTGGGTCGGATTCCCCCGTTCTTGTCGAGATTGAGATGGTGAATGCTGCTGGGGTATACCAGGTTGACAATCTCCTAAAGGCGAAACTTCGTGATTCAGGGCTTCAAGAGCATGTCCGAATTGTCGCAGTCAATACCCGTAGTGGGGATCAACTTGTCGAACAGATCGAGTTATAAAAATAGGGGGAATCGCTAAACTTTCAGGGTCAGGATGAATCCGACACTACCCCACATCACCCACTATGCGATTGCACGGCTTGATATGTCACAGCTTAATCCGAATATCTATGATAGAGTACTATATACCCAGCTTTTGAAGCGCTTCGAGATGCTGAAAGTCCACTGAACCTACCAAGCGAAAATCCGCAACCACTCATGATATCCTCCGCGGCGTGAACGGATGCAGTTTCCTCCATGGGAGTCTCGGCGAGACCGATTCCCGGGCGGTAATATTCCCGTCACGATGGACGGTACTCTGGTCTGTGCGCTGTTGTTTGGCACTTTCCTGAGAGTATGATACCTCCAGCCACTCGTAGCTGTCCCACTCCAACCGCACGGGTCGTGCCGTGGCATCGATCTGATTGCCTGTTCTGTCTGCCGCGATAAGAACGTCTTTGAAGCGGTGAGGTCGGCGTGGTCTTCAATCCATATTAACACATCAACGGATGACACGATAACTCAAAAAACTGGGGGCAACCACGGCGACCCCGACCCCCACAGATGAGCGCTCGACCGCTTCACCTCGATTCTCACTGACAGGGCGAAACTCAAGCGTATTGAGCTCGGAGGAATATCTGAACGTGATACGAGTCAGATATGTTGTGTCCGCGGAAAAAAAACGAGAGTCAGCGTGTCCAACGTGAACGTGGGCTGTCGTCTGTGAGCCGTGTAGCGTTGCGCTCAATGCCGATGTGAATGGAGCGGAGAACATCCGTCTCGACATCATCTATAACGAAAGTCACTCTGAGTCTACACCCGGCTTAGCTAAAGAGAGGAGTTTCGGCTGGTTAACACAGCCATCAGTCTACATATGTGGTTTGCCTTGTGGATTCCAACCGCGGGAACAAATGAGAGAGTGCAAATCTTACTGTCTCAATCCAGCGGTGTGGTGCCGTAGGATTCTCTCCGTCGCCAGACACAGTCTGGCGGGCAGTCACGCCCAGCGTGACGACGCCTTCAGGCGGAGGAGGATCTCAAGATTGTTCAATACCGCCTCCCGCAATAGTGAATTCACCTTCCAGTGTTCGATTTGGATATGGCATGTCGATTCCGCGCTGGTCAAACCGTTCTTTCACCATTTGTACATACTGTGCGCGCGCTTTCGCAACACGACCACGACTTGGATTGTCAATCCAGACCTGTGATTGAAGTGTCACAGCAGAGTCACCCAGCTCAGAAAGCCGGACGGTTGGCTCCGGGTCTGTTAAGATATCTGCATGATCATCAGCCGCATTATGAATGATTTCTGAAGCAGCATCGATATCATCATCGTAACTAATACCAAATGGAACCTGCATTCGCAGTCGTTCATTTGCGACTGGATTCTTAATGACCCCATCAGTCAGTGTCGAGTTTGGGACTGTCAGTAACTCATTATCAAATGTCCGGACTCGTGTTACTCGAAAACTGATGTCTTGAACAACTCCAGCGTATCCATTCCACTCGATCCAATCGCCAATCTTGAACGGTCGGTCAGCATAAATAAACACGCCAGCAACAAAGTTCTTTAATACATCCTGAAGCGCAAACCCGACTGCAAGTGTTGCTGCAGCAGCAACAGTTGCCAGTGACTGGAGAAAGTTTCCATATCCTGCTGCCCCAAACCCAATTGTGAGTGCAACGAATCCAATAGCAATCACAACAATCCGACGGAGAGGCTTTCGCGCATGCGCTTCGACATCGCGAGATTCTAACAGTCGTTCAAGAAGTCGAATAACAATAGCTCGACCGCCGAGAAAGATAACAGCGAACACTACAACGAATGCAAGCGCCTGCCCAGCCAGTCCTGCGACCGTCTCAGGAAGACCAGCACGGGTCAACAACCGTGCAATTGACCCAGAAAGGTCAACACCAACCTGCAGTGAGGTGGTTGTCCAGTCCAACAGAGTGCTCATCGTCGATAAAGAACGCCTGTATTTCCACGCGTTTCAATAACGTGGGCGTCTACCCGGTCTGCGAGGTCAGCTGCAAGTTCTGCGACTGTTGTCCCACCCTGTGCTGCGCGGAGAAATTTTACTTTGACCAGGTCAGTATCTTTCAGCTGATTATCTAACTCTGGTTCAACAGGATCAATTCCACTCTTTCCAACCCACACGGTTATATCCAAATCGTGTGCTCGCTTTCGAAGCGCCTGTGTATTCATAAAGAAACGCCTATACAATATTTTGTGTCGAGTATACATATATTGTCGACTTCTGGATACACCCGCAGACACTGAGCTGTCGTCATATAGATTTCACTCGTGTGGATACCGCTTTGTTGCACCACATTCTAAACATCGAATGACAACGTGACCGGGTTGAAGTCGAACACGTGCTGTCTTCGCTGGTCGGAGATAAATATCGCAGCTATCACAACTAAAACGACGAAATCGACGTGGGAGAGTGATACGGTTTCGTTCGCCAATCCGCCTAGCAAGTTGAACATATGACCGCGCTCGCGTCTTTCTGCCGGTAGCCACTGCCTCGCGAGCGAGGGTGTGCAATCGCTCCATCCGCTCGGCGGGAATGCTCATGGGTATGATTGCATGTCTTTGATGTAGTCACAAAGATATTCCGTGGTATCTCTTCAGTTGTCATTTCAACTGTATCTTTATTCTGTTTTGCTCTGTTTTATTTCATAATAATGCGCTGAAAATAATGCGGTCAGTACGACCTCAGCGGGGTAAATAACAGACATATAAATACGCCGCAGTCAAATTCGGCGCTGACGTGACCCTTCATGTATTGAATTATCTTGAACTCGAATCCCGACTCGACCGCAGTGGCATTGGGACAGCAGTCGACCACCAGCGTGCGGCACTTGAATTAACTGATACAGCGGATGTTGAAGGTATATACATCACCGCAACAGGCTTTCTCTCCGCGAAAATGGGTCACAAACACACTTTGGTCCTCCACATCAGATGCAGATCTTATTCCAGATTTAGGAACCTGTAATAACCCGAATGAGCAATCTTCTGATAGAAATTCTCGGTCTGACCCCGATAGAAGCGCTCAATCACATGCGGATTCCACTCAAACTCCCGTCTCCGTTTCTGCTGCTGATACTGATACTGATACTACCATTGACACGTCTGATAGTGCTGTGAGTTCTGAACAGGCGTATGATATTATCCATTGTAATCTTGTGGGACCAGGATCGGTCGTTGTTGCCCAGTATGCACTTCGGAGCAAAATACCACTGATCCTCCATGCACACGTCACTCGCGAAGACTTCGCAGAATCATTCCGTGGGTCAACGACAGTCGCACCAGTTGTTGAACGATATCTCAAATGGTTTTATTCACACGCGGACCTTCTTTTATGCCCATCAGCATATACGCGGCGAATTTTACAGGCATATCCCGTTGAAGTACCGATTCAGGCAATAACGAACGGCGTTGATATCGAGTCATTATCCGGGTTTGAGTCGTATCGCGAGCATTATCGCGACCGATATGACCTTTCGGGTACGGTCGTATTTGGTGTTGGAAATGTGTTCGAACGAAAAGGGCTAACCACATTCTGCCAGGTAGCAAAACAAACATCATACGATTTTGCATGGTTTGGGCCATATGACACCGGTCCACAGGCTTCGAGGACAGTCCGACGATGGACGAAGAATCCACCATCGAATGTCACATTCACTGGGTGGATTGATGATATTCGTGGTGCATACGCCGCTGGAGATATCTATTTCTTTCCGACAAAAAATGAAAATCAAGGGATTGCAGTACTTGAGGCGATGGCCTGCGGAAAGGCAGTTGTGCTTCGCGATATCCCCGTTTTTGAAGAATTCTACACGCACAATGAGGATTGTCTGAAGTGTGAAACTCAACAGGAATTCCGTGATGCGATTCATCGCTTGGTGAATAACCCAACATTGCGATCCCGGCTTGGTGAGAATGCAAAAGCAACTGCTCAGGATCACAATCTCGAACGTGTTGGTGACCGACTCGTTGAAACGTATGAAACGGTCATTACAGCCGCTGAGGCTGATCGTGAGATCCCGACTGCAGATATCAGATAATTTACTCGGATGAATCCGGTGGAAAGAGACCAATAGCAGTGTCACTGATATATTCAATTCGAATCCATAACCAATTAACCGATACTCCGCGAATCAAACTCGATGAGTATCCCCACCGTTGTTGCGTTCACTGATACATACTTACCGACAGTCAATGGTGTTTCATATACCATTCAGACGTGGCGAGATCATTGGCGTGACCGCGGTGGAACAATGCAGATTGTATACCCGGCCGCAGAGCAGTATGATTCAACGACAGGAGAGTTCAGCATCCACAGTCTTCCGTTTCCACTATACGACGGATTCCGACTCGGACTTCCATTGCTTCCTGATGAGCTTGATATGGCTAATATTGATGTTGTTCATACACATACGCCATTCGCACTTGGTCTCAGCGGCGTTCGATTAGCTCGTCGTGCAGATGTACCACTCATTGCCTCATATCACACCCCGACAGGTGAGTACGCTGATTATCTCACCTCCCGACCGCGGGTTGAGCGAGTCGTCAGTGCAATCGCTAATGAGTACGAACACTGGTTCCTCTCACGTGCAGATGCAGTCATTTGTCCGACATATGATGCTCGTAATCGACTCAGATCATCAATCGACCCTGACGCGAAGTTGACGGTTATCTCCAATGGCGTTGATACTGATTTTTTTCATCCGGTAGATAAATCAACCACCGCTGCATTCTGTGATAAATACAATCTCCCTGCTGGTCCACTTATTGGATACACTGGGCGCCATGGCTATGAAAAAAACCTTTCAGAGCTACTCCATGCGGCTGCATGGATCAAGCACAAACAGAATGGTAATTCATCAACAGTCGAATCGCAGACCACAGCATCGACTGAAGATAATGCACAGTCTACAACTGCCGGAGAGTTTGATATAACTCTTCATTCAGACGATGATAGTAGACATACTCAACAGGAGTTGATTGATGAGCGTAATATCGATTCACTTGATGTGGAACCGACGGTTGTGTTCGGTGGTGATGGTCCAGCACGAGAGGACCTTGAGATATTGGCTGACGAACTCGGGTTGGATGTCCACTTTCTTGGATTTCTCTCACGTGAGGAACTTCCGGTATTTTACTCTGCACTTGATGTATTTATGTTTCCAAGCCCAGTCGAGACACAGGGACTCGTTGCGCTGGAGGCAATTGCATGTGGAACTCCTGTTGTTGGGGTTGACGCTGGTGCGCTCTCATCAACAATTGATGATGGAATCACTGGACGACACTACCAGCCTGATAATCCAGCAGCATGTGGTCTCAAAGTTATTGAGGTACTTACAGATCATGAGCGATTTATGAACGCATGTCTCAATCACCGCTCAAAACTGAGTGTTACCCGAGTTGTTGATGACTTACTCTCATTATATCGACAGATGACATAGAACGAGCGGAAGCCCACCTCTTCAGGGGGTGAGAGAATCTCAACAACTAATAAAGCAACTTTTCTGACCGGTGGCGGTTTGGGTTTTGAGATATCATATTTGTTGATGGACGATACCGACCGGACCCGAGTGATTGTTGATACAGACACTGCCGGTGATGACACCCAGGCGTTAGTCCTTGCTGCGCTCTCTGATCGGATCGAACTTGAGGGTGTGACAATTTGTGCTGGGAATGTTGAATTCACTCGGCAGGTCGAAAACGCAAAGTATACACTACAGACTGCGGGCGTCGCCGATGAGGTACCCGTCTATGAGGGTGCACAAGATCCACTGCAGAAAAGCTATGATTACGCCGATTACGTGCACGGCGAAGGCGGGTTGGGTGGATCGCTCTTTCCACAGACGGGGATTCCATCTGGAGATATGCACGCAGTCAAATACATTGTCCGGATGGCTCGAGAAAATCCGGGTGAAATAACGGTTGTCGCTATTGCACCACTGACGAACCTTGCGCTTGCATTACAACTTGAACCGGAACTACCTGAGTTACTCGATCAGGTTGTGTGTATGGGTGGTGCTGTGAATACGCTCGGCAATGTTACTCCTGCAGCAGAGTATAATTTCTGGGTTGACCCTGATGCAGCAGCAATGGTCGTCGACGCGTTCGAAATCACGCTTATTGACTGGGGAGTGACAGTAAGAGATGCGGAACTTGGTTCAGACACATTCGAGCAGATAGCACAACTCGATACCGAATTAGCCTCATTTTACACGACCATTATACAACCAGTGCGTCAGTTTACACACGGGGCAACCGATTCAGCCAATAGTAATAGTGATGATAACACTGATACTGACACTGCGACACATCCAGACTCACTCACGATGGCAACAGTGCTTGACCCAGACGTAATCCAGACTGCAACGCGATGCTATATAAATGTCGATTCCCGAAGCGGTCCGACTCGTGGGTATACACTCGCTGATGAGCTTGATGTGCTCGCTCATCCAGCGAATGCGCGTGTGATTAAATCGATAGACACTGACCGATTCCGGACGATCCTTCTTGATGCACTTGCGCATGCTAACCCGCATCAGACACATGAACCTGAATCTGAATCTGAATCTGAATCTGAATCTGAACCTGAGTTGTGACTCACACGGGTGCACGTTTGAGCACCTCATCTCCAAGCCGAGAGTCGAAGCCATCGAAGTCGTCAAAGTCTCCGAGTGGATACAAGCAGACAGTTCGTGTCTGCGAAAGCGAGAGTCAGCGCATCAACCGTGGACTGTCTGTGTGGAGACTACGAACTGTGACGCAATGCCCACCGCTGGCGTGAACAGAGCGGAGAATGTCTATCCTGAAGTAAACGACACTCAAACAAGAAGTAACCCAACTCCGAGTCTGTTGAGACTGACGGAAACTCTTGTGACACAAATAACACAATATCCTTGCTTCAGTTGAAAATAGGAGTACCGGGGGTCTTAGCACTCCCAAGAGACTGCCCAGTGACCGACCACACACCGATTCTAACGGTATGCTGATTTGGTAGTGTATAAACCTGACATTCCCAAACAAGCAGTGTGGTGCTGTGGGATTCCTCCCGCCTTTAGCCGGAGGAGGATGTCAATCAGAGTAGATATCAAAATTAGTTTCTTCGATTTGTCGTGAGACTCGCAGAGAAATATAATATCATCAGCAGTTCTCCTCACTAAGATGTCGCTTAATTATCAGTGAGATCCTCAACAGCCTGGGCGATTCGTTGTAGCTGCCGGGTTGCATCTCGGACCTCATCACGGAGTTGTCGTATCTCACGAACAACTTCTTCATTGCCATTGTCATCGCCGTCGCTCATACCATCTGGACCACCAGCACCTGGTCCACCGCCACCCATCATTCCGCTCATCATCTGCGCAAATGGGTTACCGCCACCGCCACCACCGCCGCCCATTCCGCCCATCCCCCCGGGGGCGCCGCCTGGACCACCGCCACCGCCCATCATCTCATCAGGCTCCGGTCGCTCGCCCGATTCGCGCTCTTCAGCACGTCGCTGACGGATTTCCTCCACCCGCTCACGAAATGACTTTTCATCCTCATCAGTATCCGCGGTGTCAGCAGATGTATCGTTCGCGGTATCATCTCCTGATTCAGTATCGGTGTTAGTCTCAGGGTCTACGTCAACGGACTCCTCTGAATCATCAGCCATATCACCAGTTCTTCCCCAGATTGGAAATGGTTGTTGATATTCCAAGCATCAATTTGAGTATCACATCGATCATCTTGTGTCGATAAGCAAACAAAACTAAGATAGTGTAAACTGAACCTACTTGGGCAACAGTCAACGTTCGACAGCAGTCTGAGTTTCAGAATCCCGACGTTTAATTGACAGGCAACCCTCCATTAGTGGAGAAGAGTCAATCCGAACGGAGCGGATTCGGAACCGTCCTTCGGGAGAGCTTCAATCTCTCGTGATGACGAAAATCGAAGACTTTCGAACCACGGTCTGTCCGCCCGCGTAACAAGGCAGTATCCGACAGAACAGTCGGCGAACGCATATTCAAAAAGAGTGTGGCTGTGACGACTGTTCAAACCGAATCAAAGGGTAACCCCGACTCCGCTGACGCCTGCCGGCGTCCTTGTGTCAAAAACAACACCGGGACGCCGTACACGGTCGAGGATAGGGGTAACGGCGGCTTGGCACCGCCAGTAGTCCACCACAGCAAGACTGTGGGACTCCCGGCGTTCAAAAAGACTGGTAGTCCGCTGATTGGACTTCGGACCTGAGACTCCCACCGCTCGGGATTCCTCCGCATTTACCCCGGGGAGGACGTCAACACTCAGATATCTGAATTAACAATATAATATTATAAGGATCATTCCCATGCATCAAGACTGGCCTGAAGATTGCGTGTTGTCGCTCCTGCGTTTATTCTATGACCAACGAGGTCACGCAAATCAACCGTGTATGTGCTCCCGGCATAATCAAGTATCATGAGTCGCCCTTTGATTCCGCGGACTGTTCCAGTAATAACTGTCTCAGACACAGGTCGATCAGTAACTTCAAATGCGTATCTCAATCGATAGATTGCGGGTGGGTCAGGATTCTGCCTCATAGCGGTTTGATGCTCTTCAGCTGTGTTTGTCATCAGTTCAGAGACAGACAGATCAATCTCTGGGAGGGTCTCGATGTATCTATTCGTCTCCGTCTCTGTCTCAGCCTCAGCCTCAGACCCGGCGTTCAATTCAATAGCTGACTGAGCATCGATATCAGCCAATCGGGTGGCTATTGCAGATTTATCGACGTCTTGATACAAGCTGGTCTGCTTCGTTGCGACACGAATCCGATCAGTAATTGACGCAGCCGCTACGATTGCTGCCTCCCGCTCACGGGCAATCCGACCATTAGAAACTGTTTGGAGGTGAATTCCATAATCCGCTCCCTGCTCAGCGAGACGCCGAGTGAGTCGCCAGTGCTTTGTTACCCCTACTTTATGAGTATCTGGAGCGAAAACAGCGAGATAAATGGCATGTGGTTCATAGCAGTCCATTTCATCTTTGAGACACGTACCGGTACACTTCGCGCAGACCCACGTTGAGTTATGTTCCCGACAGTATGGCGCTGACGTATCTGTACAGGGGTAGTGACCCTCATCGGTTATGACACCCGCACAATGGCGCTGTCCGAGCGTATAGGCAAGTTCGGTCCCGGGAGCGAGCGACAGAAACTCAACCTCGTTTGATGAATCCGATGGATTTGCTTGCGTTTCAGCATGAGTTATGTACATCCCCGGCGCACTCGTATCATACCCGACGATTTGCACAGTTAGTATAAATTATGAGTGCTAAAAGCAATACCGCTCTCTGTTTTTGCTGCTTATTTTTGGAAACCGAACAACATACGACGTGCACGTCCTTCGACCGCCTTGGTGTCTTTCAGAAAGTTGCCAGTGAACCCCTGTCCTGCTCTCATCAAGTCATTTAATATGTGTACAATCAACATCACGAAGTTGCAAACTCATTGAGTGATAGCTCAGCTATCCTGCGACTTCTGCCCGCGATGGATATATTCATGATCCTAACGCGCGATCTGTCTGCCACGGCTGTTGCTGAATGAAATATTCGCTGTCGAATCGGTGGAGAAGGGAATCAACCGCCATATTATCAAGCGCGGTTTGTCGAATGTGGAATGGAATGGTTTCACAGGGTCACACCCGTAGTATCTGTGTTGTATCGCCCATGAATGAAGACTCATTCAATCGCCAGGATGGGCATTTGAATCAACTATGATCAGGTTGAATGATTATCCGACGGCTTAAGTTCATCATATAATTCCCTGGCGGCCTGTCGAACAGCGGCGTTACTCTCAGTATCAGCACTCCAGCCGATTGTCCGAAGTTTTTCGACTGAAAGACGCATCCGCGGAACGTCGCCGTCCCATCCCCGGTCACCACCCGTATAATCGTACGCTGGGTCAAGCCCCATGACATCTGAGACAATATCAGCGATTTTTGTAACTGATGTCGTCGTCTCTGTCCCGATGTTATAGATATTCATTGGATCGTCGGTATGTTCAACAACATAACAGATTGCATCAACGCACTCTGTCACGTACAGATATGACTTCTCTTGACGACCGTCACCGAGTATGGTGAGTGTTTCAGGATCCTCAAGAAGTTTTTGAATGAAATCAGGGATTACGTTCCCACGCTGCTTTGGTCCAACGATATTCGCAAATCGAAAACACCACACTGTCAATGACTCTGTATGTGCATATGTCGACAGAAGTCCCTCATCAGCGAGTTTGGACGCCCCATACACACTAATCGGTTCAAGGGGGGCATAACCTTCAGAGGTTGGTCGCGGGGCTTCTCCATAGACAGTCGATGAAGAGGTGAATGCAACACCATCAACACCGACCGCTGCTGCTTGCTCGAGAATATTATATGTCATATCGCTATTCTCCTCAAACAACCGCCGTGGCTCTGCGAAGTTTGTGTCTGTGTATGCAGCGAGATGAAACACAATATCAACGTCTGAAGTAATGACCGATGCAACCTCATCTGGATTCGTCATGTCAGCTTCAACAAACGTTGTCTTATCCGGAACCCGACTGCGAGTCCCTTTCGAGAGGTCATCTGCAACAATTACCTCATTTGCTTTACTCAGGTGATCAGCGAGATGTGACCCAACAAGACCAGCCCCGCCTGTCACGACGATTGTCTGATTGCGAAGAATGAGTGATTTTGAGATATCAGTGTCGTCGCCAGTATCAAGAAATTTGTCTGCTTTTGAGTCGGTTTCCATCTCTGTTCCTGTTTCTGTTTCAGTTCCAGTTCTCATAATTATATCTCTGTGTCTGGCAACGGCATTCAAGTGTGTTCTCCTCTGGGTATTATTCTCATGGAATTATTCTTCTCAGCTCTCCTGACCGAAGTGAACCGCCTTGGGGTCATATCAAAGCCCCGAGGTAGTTGGTCTGCTCCGCCTGTAAATCGGTGTTTACAGATACAGACCTCAGCTTTCAGCTTTTCAACTCTCAGCAACTCACATAGAAATCGAATAGAGGCACAATACATGCACATGTAATAATCTGATGACAAGATGAATCCAGCATGAGGGAAATCTTAGATAAATCGAGTACTTATCACCTCAACGGTATGTCTGGTCGCGACTATCGATTTTCGACACACAGACTCACTTTGTTTCTACAGGGAAAGCAGGGCGAGTGCCTCGGGGCTTGACCCCGAGGCGGTTCACATATTTTCCGTGATATACCTCACACAGAGTCAGTTAGCTGCTTGTCCGACTGCAGTCGCGATTGGTGATAATACAGAGGTATCGACATCACTCAGATAATTGACTGCCTGGATTGCTGACCACCATGACAGTGATACACCGCTCCCACCGTGACCATAATTATGGATGATCCCATCTGCATCCTGTTCAACACGCATTCCATCAGCCCGATATGGACGATATCCCTGCTTTGCACTTATTTTGGATTTATTGACTGAGACAGAATCGTGATTACGCATAATATCGGCATTAACTGTGTATATCCGTTCAGGAATCGTCTCTGTATCAACGGTCATCGGCTTTGCAGGCGTTTCACCCCTCCATTCGCCGTTTATAATATCGCCCTCTAGATATGACCCACCAAAAAGAACTGTCTCTTCTCGTGGATACATATAGGCATAATGACCGTATTCGTCCGTGGTAGGTGTATATGTATATGAAAATGGTAGTGGGAATTCACCGTCATATTCCAATGTGAGGATATGCCCTCTAATCGCCCGCATTGAGGTATCATCAAAAAGTTCCAGACTTCCGTATCCAGAACAGTTAAAAATCGTACCACGGAGATCAGGGATATCAGCCGCAGTAAGCGTTTGTTGAGTCAGTGTTCCTCCAAGCCGTTTATAGGTCCTGAATAACTGCGGAATGTACTCCGGCATTTCAACAAAGTATTCCTCACATGTGTAGCCCCCACGGATATCATAGCCTGCCCGTGACGGAATATATCCGTCATACTCTTCAATCGGTTGCACCCCCATTCGGTCTGGCAAGGACTCATCATGTGGGTCCTCATAAATGTAGAAGTGTCTATGATTTCGCACAGGAACCTCTTCAGCATCATAAAATGGTTTGAACGTCGACTCTGCTCGTCTGATAAGCTCATCTTCGGTATACTCTGAAGCAATCTGGACCGGGTAAATTGATGCGGCTGCATAATCTGTTGCAACTGTTGGAATATCTGGTCCATCAAGATACGCGAATGCCTCACTCACGATTGTTGTCTCGTGACCAAGATATTCGAGAAGAATTCCAGTAGAGACGCCCTGGATTCCACCGCCGATGATTGTGCAGTTCATATCTAATATGTCATTATACACGGTACTAAGTATTCTGTTCAATTTATCAGATGACGTATATAATATAGAGTTCGTCTCATTATCCAAATATCATAATAAAATACTGCTTGGCGGTGGTGAACGCGAGCACCACTGACAAACATCCAATTAATTTAATAATGGTTACATGTATGCGATCACCGAATAAGAGGTTCAACGACTCACAGTCAGACACCAGTATTGATTACACCCGATTCGAATCGTACGTTCTATTATATAATCGGTTTTTTGAGGTTCAAAGCAGTATATACCTGGAGTTACTCTCGTGAGATACGTTTTTACTCCTCGGGAGCAGATGAATTGAACCAATATGATCATCCCGTATCATACCAGACCATGTGACTCACATCGCTTTTGCGGATCACCACAATAGAGACGAATTGTCGGATTACCGAAAACCGAACGGGAAGTGCTGAACGACAGTCACAGTCAAATTCAACGTGAATTACTCCTGCCGTTTTCAAGAGGTCGAGTTAGAGAGGATGCAAAATCGTCTGAGTTGACGCTCCCGTTTGTGGGGCCGAAACCCATATTGGAAGGCATGAGTCGAGTCAAAACGTATCGCTCGTGAGCACAGTCATAAAAGGTGGACATTCCACGACAGGAGTGCATAATCTCACAGACCCAATTTCCAGTCTCAGACACAGGTCGTAACTGTCTTCAGCGAGTGAGCGCGTCGTAAATAAACTTAAGGAGAACTCAACGTTACATGACCGAATACTCCGACCGACAGTGGTTAACCTCTGTCACGATTGTCTCAGAATATGCAACAGCCCCGTGAAAATGAGGTGTCCGTTCTCCGGTATGGACATCGTCCCGGTCGAGATGACCGGATGACGACGCATGTTGGACTCACCGCACGTGCACTTGGTGCTGATCAGATAATATTCCCAGATAATGCGACGCAACCTGCAGAAACAGTCACAGATATTGTCTCCCGGTTTGGTGGTCCATTCGATGTTCAGCGGACGGACACGCTGAATGCGATTATCCGTGAGTGGTCAGGGACAGTTGTCCATCTGACGATGTATGGAGAGCGCGTTCAGGATGTGACAAAGAAAATTCGCGAGAGGTGTCTTCATGACCATCCGTTATTGATTGTCATTGGTGGTGAAAAAGTACCATCTGACGTGTATGAATGGGCAGATTGGAACGTTGCTGTGACAAATCAACCACACTCGGAAGTCGCGGGGCTTGCAGTGTTTCTTGATCGACTATTCATGGGGAAGGAACTTGAACAGGAGTGGGCTGATGCTGAGCATGTTGTTATTCCACAAGCATGTGGTAAGCGCGTTGTTGATGCTGAGTAGTGGTAGCAAAAGTGATAAAACCGGTCGTCAAAACAACCTGAGTGAGGTCATGATTCTTCTCAGTGATAATATTCGAACGCGGACGCGGACGCGGATTTCGTCAGGATATCGAATATGAGTACAGTTGAGCGCTGACTCTCGCAGATATGAGCACTCTGACGCGGATTGTCCGATGATCACATACTCATCCACAAGGTTAAAACGATTGAATAGCAGATAATTACATAATGGCTTTTGAGGAGTTATTAAACGATCCTGTTATTCAAAAGTACCTTCATGAACTGGTTGGACCAACGGGGATGCCAGTCGCGGCGGCTCCGCCGGATGGAGAAGTGACAGATGAGGAACTTGCTGAGGACCTCGGGCTTGAACTCAACGATGTTCGACGGGCGTTATTTATTTTATATGAGAATGACCTCGCCTCATATCGTCGAGTCCGTGATGAAGATTCTGGATGGCTCACGTATCTGTGGACGTTCCATTATGAGAATATTCCTGAGAATCTTCAATCCGAAATGTATCGTCTGCTTGATGCGCTTGAAGAACGACTCGAATACGAACGCAGCCACGAGTTTTATCTTTCAGAACCAGCTGGAATTCGGTTTGAATTCTCTGAGGCGATGGAACTTGGATTCCAGTGTCCTGAAACCGGTGCACCACTTGAACCGATTGAAAATCAGGAGATGATTGACGCGATGGAACGCCGGATTGATTCACTCCGGAGTGAACTCAACGTCGGGATAACACAAACTGCTTGATGGGAGACGAAGCCCCCATCTCAGGAGATGCTCTCAAACAGCATTGCTCCTCCCCCGATCAGCATGTCATGGCTGATAGTGACGATAATTTTGATGATTCATCTGTGGGTAATATAACAGATAGTAACCAGACGGGAAAGCGTAATCATACCCAGATACGCGATAACACCGATACCGACACCGATGCTGATACTGCTCGTGTCAAGGTTACTCTCGGGACGAAATGCTATGTCGACGGCAGTGCCCGTGACCGTGCGCTTGACAGCATGGGATCATTGATCGAGAACGATATCGGCGGGCTCACCGTCTCTTGGAGTATTGATATTCGCGACGACGAATTTATTCTCGTCACACTTACTGGGGGAGATGCGACGGCTGCGTCAAACCTCCTTGCAGAGACATGGGGAGAGATTTACGCATCCCCGAAACGAACAGATGGAGACATATATACCGGGACACTTGATTCATGGAACGAAAGCGGGTGGACACTTGACGTTGGCGACGAATATGTCACGATTCCAGCCTCTGAACTTGGACTTGGACAGGGCTCACCAACACAGATTCGTGATCGATTTGGTGTTGTCCAACACACGCCACTTCGATTTGTCGCTGGCGAGACGCCACGATTAGCTGACTCAACTCGTGACCAACTGTATGAGTGGACACGAGAACCAGGTGCAGGTCGGGTGAATGTAAATAGTGCAACACGTGGAGAGGTCAGAGCAACAATTAATCGCGCTGGTCATGCTAATGATATCGTCACTGTGGATCGACTTGGATTGCTTGAACAGAGTGTTATTTGCACAGAGGATACAGACCCTCCTGGATTAATCGCAAGTATCGGGTCATATCTACGCGCAGAATTGAAATGCGTCCTTACCTAAATATAACGTGTGTTATACAGCGTCGGACTCAAACGGAGGATTAATACTGTGCACCCTCTGCATGCCGATATGCCCCGCTTCAATTACATCTCTCAGCGTGCCACTGCGGCAGCTATAAAATGAGACTGATATCATGAATCGACGACTCCTTCTCGCGGTTTGTGCACTTGCATTCCTTGGCGTGTTGAGTGGATGTCTTGGAATTGGAACCGGTCCTGTCCCTGCTGAGGAAATTGATAATGAGCCAGCAGAGTCCTATGAGTGGACAAACGACCGCAGCACCCACATTACAATCCAAGAGAACACAAAGTTTCGAACTGTCATTACACTGAATGAGTCATCAATCCAGTTATTCCGTAATGACGGATTTGGGGGAACAAACCCATTGTCCGTCTCTGCTGTACGTTATCGGTATCCTGGTGGTGAAATAATCACTGGGACAGAACTCCGTGAACGTGGTGGAGAAATCCGCCAGACACAAAGTGAAACCATCATTACACTTCCGACAGATGCTCCCGACGAAGCGGGGAAAATCGCATTTACAAGTGGCGGGAGTCGTAAGCGATTCAGTCTCCCAACATACGTTGACGGCAGTTATGAGATCATTTTACCTCCGAACCGTCGTATCGAAATCCCTGTTTTCGGGACGGCATCACCTGGCGGATATGAAACTGAAATCGATAGTGAGGATCAGTTGCATCTTCAATGGACCGACATTGACAAGAGTACTGAGGTCGTTTCTGTCCGCTTTTATCTCCAGCGAGATCTCTATATATTTGGTGGGGTTGCTGCGTTTGTCCTACTTGTCGGTCTTGGTGGATTGTTACGATATCGACAGCAAATCCAGCGGTTACGCGCTCAACGAACTGAGATGGGTCTTGAAGTTGAAGCGGATGATGATGACGAATTTGATGATGGTCCTCCACCCGGGATGGGGTAGCAGCTGTGTTTTATGTCAGATAACAGAGATATTCACACATTCGGGCTGAGCCCTCAATTTTGAAGACTCACTCCCGAGTCCCGAGTCTCTTTTGTACATCTCATCGTTATGTAGCTATATGCGCGTGGCAGTCGTCACAGTTGGGGACGAAATTCTCGCCGGAGACACCGTCAACACGAACGCTACATGGATTTGTGAACAACTAACAGACCGTGGGGTGACTGTTGACCGTATTACGACTGTTCCTGATGTTGTTGACGACATCGCTCGTGTTGTAAACGAATACCATGCAGAGCATGATGCGGTGATAGTGACAGGTGGATTAGGACCGACGCATGATGATGTCACAATGGAGGGAATCGCGGCGGCTGTCGGTCGACCAGTCGAACCACACACCGCTGCTCAAGAGTGGTTGACCACTGAGAAGGGATACGCTGCTGATGATCTTGCTGATGGAACGACTGCACTTCCACGTTGTGCACGGATGTTGCCGAATGAAGTCGGTGTCGCTCCTGGCGCAGTCGTCGAAGGAATATATGCTTTCCCAGGGGTTCCAGCAGAGATGCAAGCTATGTTTGATTCTGTTGCGGCGGAATTCTCAGGTGAGCAGACAGTAACAGAGACAGTCGCAATTGATGAGTATGAAAGCGAGTTAATTGACCGAATTGCAGACCTCCGAGAGCAGTTTGCGGTGACAGTTGGAAGCTACCCGGGTGAGTGTGTTCGAGTGAAGCTAACGAGCACTGATCCCGAAGCAGTTGCTGCTGCTCGACGATGGCTTACAGCGCGTGTGTCAGTGGCAGACACTGATGATGAAACAGCATAAACAATAGATCCGAGTGTCACCGCTCTGAATATTCGCGGATAACATACAGTCGCTGAGATAATCGCTAACGATACAGATATGCAAGCCATCCAACCGTCATTGCAATACCGACTATCAGTATAACACCACCAGTCTCTGCAATTGGAAGCGGTTCGCCTGTTACCTCAAGGATGAGCATACGCTACAATTTGTGGTGTGTCATTTAAATCGCACTGATGTCGCCGATGAAGAGAGTCGAGTCCAAGCAAAGAGACATCGACAATCAGCACACAAATACACAACAGCTGTCTGATACTATTATGCTTGACAGTAGTTGGCACTATTATTGAGCATTCGCTGTGAAATCACAGTTGAGCACATCAGCGTTTAAACGCCAGTTTGTGCGTTCCGTCATTTCGGAGTATACACGGTACAATCACACTGAGAGTCACACATGCGGTATTAACAGTCATGACACTCTCACTTCTCGTCTCTAAGACTGGAGACTGACAGAGATTGACGAGGGAAGCTCACTCTTGTCATCCTGACTCATATCGGGTGAGTTCGTCTCAGCCGTTCCAGCAGCTGTGGCTTCGATATTCATGTTCACAATCCCGTCATCCGCAAGATCTGTGACAATCCCATAGAGCCAATCTCGACCATGTGTTCCGTCTGGGGTATAATCGACACGAATCCGATGACCAAGTGTATCGAGTGATAACTGTCCATGCTCTCCAAGTGTTCGTACAATACGCCCACGAAATTGTCGACGACTTCCCTCGAATGACGGCTGTGTCGGTACATCAGGCGCAGTAAAATCACCCGTCTGATATGCGTGACACCATTGTCGCAGTGGGCAGTGAGCCTCATCACACCGTGGTGTTTTCTCACAGGCAACTCCACCGAGTTCCATGATCGCATTATTCCAAATCCGTGATTTGTCTGTTGGTAAAACTGCATTCGCAATCAGCTCATATGGTGGATCATCTGCCTGTCGAACCTGCTTGAACACACGATATAAAACACGCTCAACGTTCGTGTCAACCACAGCATCACCATTATTAAACGCAAATGAGGCAACAGCATTTGCCGTGTACGGTCCAACACCCATCAGCGAGGTTAATTCATCAGGGTCAGCTGGAACTGTCCCATTGTATTGATCAACAATTTGATTCGCTGCCTCGTATAAATACTTTGCACGGTTATTATACCCAAGCGCGTGCTCGCTCCAGAACGTGACAACCGCAGATTGATCAGCCGCAGCGAGTGTCTCAACTGTGGACCACCGTTGAATAAAATCTTTCCAGGCGTCGACAACACGACCAAGTTGTGTCTGCTGACTCATCACCTCCGAAACGAGGATTGCATACGGGTCATCGGTCTCTCGCCATGGAAACTCCCGGTGTTCGGTCTCATACCACGAGAGTAATTGACTGCGGAATGCATTGATATCGATGTCTGTGCCGACGTGTTCTGTTAGTGTCTCGGCGCTTGAAGCCTGCCCATCACTCATCATCAGTTACTCAGTCGGAATAAATTTGTGCGTTGTGTTCTATTATGCGATAACATGCCAGGAGATTTCTCTGCGTGAGCGCAAAGAAGAATATCAGTGCTTTTACTCAGCCGTTTCCCTTTCTATTAGCACAATTGTTTGCTTTCGTCTCATTGGTGGGATAACAGGGATCAACAGATAGCAGATATCAATGTATTCACGAGAGAGTGTGCCATGAGCGATGATCAATCAACAGTAGAAATTGATCCGGAGACAAGCACCCATCGGGAATCAATCGTGATTTTTTTATTCATCGTTCTGTTTGGAATCAGTGTACTTGTGGGTATCACATACGCAAACATAGCAACTGCGACACAGACAGCGTATGAGAACCTCCAGCGTAACTGTGGGGAACTTGCGAGTGATACCCGTCTTGTTGACGGCGGAATTGGTCTGATGCGACAGCCACTGAATCACACAGCAGTTGCTGCGTGTCAGAATATCACATATGCCGAATATCACCAGCGGCGGGTCCAGTCGATGCGAACAACACCATTCAATCTTGGTCAGTGGACACTCTACGGCAGCGTTGGGAGTGGATCAGTCATTGGGGGAGTCGCATTAGCGATGCGAGTGCGCCGAGTTAATCAGAGACATAACTAGTGTGATCACAATCATGGTTGAGAAACGCCGGGTGCATTCAAGACTTGTTCATGGGTGTCTGATATTACGTTTCAAACTCAGCCGGGAGCAACAGCTCCGGACGTGACTGTGAGAACACGACCTGACGATCATTGCTGAGAGGTCGAACAAATAACTTGATTTCACCGCGTGTTATTGCGCGCTGGGTCATCCGTTCTGCATCACTCGCTTGATAATACAGTGGCACAAATACAACAGTATCACTAGCCGATGCTTTGATTGCAGCAACGACAAATACTACGTCTCCTTTCTCCGCCCGAAACGACTCATATTCATCAAACGTTTCGCCGCTTGTTATCTCGGCAAGTTGAGTAAACTCGTTATCAGGAATAATGATATCCAAGCCGACGCGCGTATGGGATTCAGATGTATCTTGAGTTGTACTCTCCTCTGTGGGTGTGTGATCAGCGCTCTCTGAGGAGTCGAGATCTGTTCTATCAGTCCCGTTTTCTGATGGAAGCGGAAGTATATCACCTGGATGTAACTCAAGAGTCTTCCACCCTGCGTTGCGATACTCCGTCGCTGTAGCCGACATTTCATCGATGATAGTTTCCCAGCGATCATTATGACCGGTCATTGGGTGATCAGCGTTTTCACTCACACCTGTCGTTGTGTTCCTGATATGTGAGTCTGACTCTGCTTGTCTATCATCCATATTCTTCTTTCGACTTCGGGAGGCGAATAAACGTTCGCTTAGCGCGTGTCTCCGTATCTGCCCTCTCGCAGGTGTGAAAAGGTATTTTCCGTCGAAGCAACGACGATGAAGATATGTCCCCGGTTCTCTCACTGTCAGAACTCCGTACGCAGTTTTCCACTGAGCGTGGACAGGTCAAAGCAGTTGATGGCGTGTCACTTGATATTCATGCTGGAGAGACTGTTGGACTCGTTGGTGAATCTGGTAGTGGAAAAAGTGTTACCGCTCTCTCAGCAATGGGGCTGATAGATGATCCCGGTCAAGTCACTGGAGGAAAGGTAACACTCCAATCTGCATCGCTCGCAGAGACATTTCGAAGTCAATATACCGATCTCTCATTTATCAATGGTGATCAGATTCTGCTGACTGAAGCACCAGAGGAGGCACTTCGGTCGGTCCGTGGTGCGGAGATGAGTATGATCTTCCAAGATCCAATGACCTCACTGAATCCGGCACTGACCGTCGGCGAACAGGTGGCTGAGTCTCTCCAGTTACACCAATTCGGTAATCGCAAAGAAGACACATGGATTAATGCGATTCGTGAGATGCTCACTCGCATCAGATCCAACCCGGACGATGCCGTTGTTGAGCGTACAATCGATGTTCTCTCACAGGTAGGTATCTCAGAGCCTGCCTCGCGAATTGATGAGTATCCACATGAGTTTTCTGGTGGGATGCGACAACGGGTCCTCATCGCAATTGCACTTGCATGTCAACCGAATGTCCTTATCGCAGATGAGCCAACAACGGCGCTTGACGTTACAATCCAAGCACAGATTCTTGAATTAATAAATGAACTTCAGGCTGACCTTGGTATGGGTGTGTTATTTATTACACACGACCTCGGGGTCGTTGCCGAGACATGTGATCGTGTTGCTGTGATGTACGCCGGTGAGATTGTCGAGGAAGGTCCTGTTGAGGAGATCTTTGCAAATCCATCACATCCATACACGTATGCCTTACTCGAGTCGATTCCCACAGCAAATCGTGACCGCCTGACGCCGATCGATGGGAATGTCCCAGATCTCATCGATATGCCAGAGGGATGTCATTTTGCCCCACGGTGTCCATGGGCAGAGCCAGCGTGTCGTACCGGCGAGATTGCATCTCGTCAACATGGTCCCACAGATATTGACCACCACGCAAAGTGTATTCTTGATGAATTTAATGAGGATGCGTATGGAACAGAGACAGATCTCACGGCTGAGACGACAACACAAACCAGTGAGCCTATTCTTGAGGTCGAAGGGCTTCAAAAGCACTTTTCACGATCGGAGAGCCTCCTTGATGAATATCTTGGATTAGATGCTGAGCGTGTCAAAGCTGTCGATGGTGTTGATTTAACAGTATATGAAGGAGAAACAGTCGGGTTAGTCGGTGAGTCAGGTTGTGGAAAGTCAACGACTGGACAGAGCATTCTTCAATTACTCGAACCGACAGATGGTCGGGTAGTCTTTGCCGGCGATGACCTCACAGATCTGTCGAAAAGTGACCTGCGCAAGCGACGACGTGACCTCCAGATGATCTTTCAGGATCCGATGTCGTCGCTTGACCCACGGATGAGAGTCGAACAGATTATCGCTGAACCGCTGCGCATTCACAACCTTCCTGCAGATACTGATGTTTCAACTCAAAGCACACGCAGACAACGCGTCACGGAATTACTGGAGGCTGTTGGATTGGATCCAGACCAGCGCGATCGATATCCACATGAACTTTCAGGTGGACAGCGACAGCGCGTTGGGATAGCCCGCGCGATTGCTGTCGACCCAGATTTCATTGTCTGTGATGAACCCGTCTCAGCACTTGATGTGTCTGTGCAAGCTCAAATACTTAATCTACTCAAAGACCTACAATCTGAATTTGGACTTACATTCCTCTTTATCGCACATGACCTCAGTGTTGTCAGACATATTTGTGACCGTATCGCTGTCATGTATCTCGGTGAAATTGTTGAGATTGCACCAACAGACACACTCTTTGCGATGCCACAGCATCCATACACCCGCGCACTGCTGTCTGCAATTCCTGTTCCAGACCCAACAGCACAAACAGACCGTGTAATTCTTGATGGCGATGTTCCATCCCCGATTGACCCACCTTCAGGGTGTCATTTCCGGACGAGATGTCCCGAGGTTATTCCGCCCGATGATATTGAAATTGATCAATCAACGTACCGTGATATAATGACATTACGCGAACGTGTGTCCGATGCAGCCATCGATGTCGACGCAATTCAGGAAGAAACGGGCGTGACAGATGCAGATTCCCTTATCGATACCCTCTCTGAGCGATATATTGATAATTCACTCAGCGGAGAGAACCGTCGTGTGGTGAATACTGCGCTCAAAGCAGTTGTGAACGGTGACTTTGAGACGGCCACAGCGCAGCTTTATGAGCGCTTCGCAAGCGTCTGTGAGCAGCAATCACCAGCATTCGAAACGTCGACAGAAAGTGTCTCGTTGATATCCGATACATCGACTACGAAAGATATGCATCTAACCGCCTGTCATCGATACGATGACAATATGAATGCTGAGCCACTTGAGATAGCAGACGCAGATACTGATACAGATATTGACACTGATACTGACACGACGACGCATGCTGGCGTTCGACAGTCAAACACAGACTGATAGTTTTGAATCCACAAGCGACGTATATTATCAATTGAAAACTATTCGCAGTGATGATGTCACTGTGTTCCAAAAAGAGTAATTAACACAACATTTAACAGACTCTCTCGGTGTGTATCAATATACTTATGTCCTCTAATATAGATCGGCGAACCTTTCTTACAACCGCTGGAAGTGCCGCAGCAGCAGCAACCCTTGCAGGGTGTTCAGGAGGGGATAACGAAAGCGCAAGCGATGAGACAGCAGAGACGGACGCATCGAGTGATAGCGGAGGTGACTCCGACCTGAGTGGAACGCTTGTGTATGCCCGTGGTGATCATCCACAAAATTACGACCCGCAGCAAACGACGAGCGGTGAGGTCGCTAAAGTTTCGAATCAGATCTACGATCAGCTCGTCGGATTCACTCCTGGGAGCGGTGGACAACTCCGGGATGGGCTTGCAACAGAGTACTCACTTGAGGGAACAACAGCGACACTCACACTCCGCGAGGATGTAACATTCCACAATGGCGAATCATTCACCGCAGCTGATGTTCGCGCGACAATTCGCCGGTTCACTGATAGCGAATATGAACATTATCTTGGCGATGAAAATCGGTCAGGATATGGACCCTTTACCTTTGGCAACTGGGTAGATACAATCGAAGCCACTGGGGAGTATGAGGTAACGATTGAGCTCAAACAGCAGTATGCACCATTTTTGCGTAATCTCGCGATGTTTGCAGCTGCGATTCTCTCGAAGGCACAAATCGAGTCACTTGATAATCAGGTACAGCTTGGGACAGAGCCACAAGGAACTGGCGCCTTCGAATTTTCGGAACTTGATAATAGTAACCAACGGGTACTTCTCTCGGCTAACGCCGATTACTGGGGGAACGGACCGAATGTCGAGCAGGTCGTATTTAAGACGATTGGTCAGAACTCAACACGGGTACAGGATGTGATTAATGGAAACTCACACATTACTGATAATCTTGATTCACAATCCTCCCAGCAACTCGAAAGCGCTGGGTCCGCACGTCTTGCCTCGAAGAATGGAATCAACGTCGGCTATATGGCAATGAATCAATCCCGTCGTGAGGAGTTCCGCAATCGACAGGTTCGTCGAGCTATTTCATACGCTGTTAATACTCAGGCCATCGTTGACAGCATCTATCAGGGATTCGCAACGACAGCTGATCAGCCGCTCCCACCGGACGTTCTTGGACATAATGAGGACCTCGAAGCATATCCAACCGATAAGGATGAAGCCCGTCGTCTGCTTCAAGAGGCTGGCTACGGTGACGGATTTGAGTTTGAGCTTGCCACATTCTCAAATCCGCGTGGGTACAATCCAAGTCCGGTCGAAACAGCAAACCAAGTCCGCTCGGATCTCGAAGAAATTGGGCTTACCGTCGAAATTAATCAGTTCTCAACGTTCTCATCATATCTCAGCTACACGGATCAGGGGCGACATGACGCCTGTTTCCTTGGATGGTACACCGATAATGCGGATCCTGATAATTTCATGTATGTGCTGCTTGATCCGAAAGTCCCTCTCGACGCTGTACCGGACGAACAAAACTGGGTCAGCTTTGACACTGAAAGATACAGTGCACTGAATGTTGCCGGATGGGCACATTCTGAATATATGTCACTTGTGCGTGAGGCACAGCGAAGCTACGATGATGCGACACGTGAGGAACTGTATGTCGAAGCAAATCGGATTGCACATGAGGAAGCACCATGGGTATTCATTGATTATGCACAGACACTTCGCGGTGTCAACGAGGCCGTTGTCTCTGATAGTTACACCGTCACATCTGTCGGTGGACCTTTCCTCAATACAGTCGAGTTGCAATAACCTATCACAGGCTATCGCTGCAATTATGACAGTTATAACGCTCCATGACAAATATCATACTGTGTGACCCGACATCATACGTCCAAACTGTCCAATTAGATTTCGGGTGAACCTACCCATCTATCAAATTACACTCATATGGTATCAAAACGATTCCTCTTTCGACGTATTCTGTTACTTGTGCCAGTTTTGTTTGGTGTTGCAACGCTCGTGTTTTCGATTCTCCAACTTGCTCCTGGTGATCCAGCACGAATTATTGTCGGTCAGCGTGCCTCCGCACAGCAGGTTGCACGGGTTCGGAGTGAACTCGGACTCAATGACCCACTCTGGGTGCAGTATGTACGCTTTTTAGTTGATGCAGCAACATTTGATTTTGGTCAATCGTACAAGATTGCACAGGGGGAACCAGTTCAGGCTGTTCTTGCTAGTCGGCTTCCCGTTACGCTTGAACTGGCGATTTATGGACAAATAACTGGGATTCTGCTGGGCGTCCCACTTGGCGTCATATCAGCTGTAAAACAGGACTCACTCACAGACCATCTCACCCGCGTGGGTGCACTTACCGGCATCTCCGTTCCGATTTTTTGGTCTGGACCACTTCTTATTCTGTTGTTTGCGACTTTTTTGGGTATCCTCCCGACAAGCGGGCGTATCGGTTCAACCATTTTTCTCCCAGAGCACTGGACATTGTTCGGAACGCAACTGCCACTCACCGGAATGGTCACAATAGATACATTATTACTTGGTGAATTTGATGCATTTGTCTCAGCGACAAGACACCTGTTATTACCGGTGCTTGTCCTTGGAATCTATCAGATGGCGTTGTTATCCCGGATGATGCGCTCATCAATGCTCGAAGTCGTCAGACAGGACTATATGCGGACAGCTCGGGCAAAAGGACAGGGCGCGAAAATAACGATCCTCAAACACGGATTTCAAAATGCGCTTATTCCGGTTGTTACGGTGATTGGCATTCAATTCGGGACATTATTAGGCGGTGCAGTCCTCACCGAGACTGTCTTCGGGATTGGTGGCATCGGAACAATGCTTGTCAGTGCAATTGGGGCTTCTGATTATCCACTCGTCCAAGGGACAGTACTCACCTTTGCATTACTTTTTACATTTGTCAACTTTGGCGTTGATATCACATACAGCTATCTTGATCCACGAATTGACCAATGATCCGCTCAGTATTATATCGGCGTCGATACTCCAGGACTCCAAACACACATGATACCTCGCCTGTGGCGATGGATACGACACTACCACTACCACTACGACTGTCCAGTCGCCGTTGCGTTCATCTATACAGTTCTACAGACGAATACACCACCAATCACAATCCATCTATGGCAACTGATACACATTCATCAGACGCTGACACACGAAATTTCATCGAGCGATTATTAGCGTCACCGTTTATTTCAAGCCTCTTGTCAAACCGACTTGCGATTGTTGGATTGAGTATCATTCTTGGTGTCTTTATGATCGCCATCATTGCACGGGTAACACTTGATTTGAGTATCTTAACTGGCTCCCGTCTTGGAACTTCGATCCCTGATCGACATCCACCCGGATGGGTCGGTCCAGCTGCATGGAATCAGTATCTTTTCGGAACCGACGTCGCTGCCCGAGACATATTTAAACGGACGTTATATGGATCATGGTTAGCATTGAAATTCGGCACTATTGCGGTTGGTGCCTCGACAGTCTTAGGCGTTGGACTGGGAATCATCGCCGCATACTACGGTGACGTTACCGATAATATCATCATGCGTACAATGGACATGCTTCTTGCATTTCCATCATTGCTTCTTGCGCTTGCGCTCGTTGCCATTTTTGGTGCTGGTCTCTGGAAGGCTGTTCTTGCACTCACACTCGTGTATACGCCACGATTCGCACGCGTTGTTCGCGGCGCGGCACTCAAAGTACTCGAGGATGAATACGTTGATGCAACGGTCGCACTTGGTGCGCGTGATCCTCGGATCCTCATCCGACATGTCCTCCCGAACTGTATTGCACCAATCACTGTCCAGTCGACCCTGAATTTTGGACTTGCGATCATTGATCTTGCTGCGCTTTCGTTTCTCGGGTTTGGTGCACAGGCAGGTGCCCCTTCATGGGGACTAATGCTCTCTCGGGGAGTCGAAATGGGTTACTCACAGGAAAGTGGTGGATGTCTTTCTTCCCGGGATTATTCCTCGCTGTCACTGTGCTTGGATTTAATTTACTCGGCGATGGAATGCGCGATGCACTTGACCCACGAATGCGCGAAGCAATCGATTGATGATTCTGATTGTAATTGTAATTGTAATTGTAATTGTGATTTGAACACCGGCGATTCTGCTGTTTGAAATGCTACGATAAATACAGATATACATATGAACGACACGATACGATCATATCAGACACAATCAAAACTGCAGATCAGAGTGAAGAATCCACAGACTCAATCGCACACCTGAATGTCGCTGCGTGCAATATACTCCTCGTATTATCTATATGTGCTCAGATTAACACAATGGTCTCGGGACATCCGTTAATTACTACTCAAAGTCGAATTGTTGGAGGCGCACTGTTAGTTGGTTGTATTCTCGGTGCTGTCTGTGTCTCTGTGAGTGCATCTATCATCGGGATTCCGACAGCCGCTGATACCGCTTTTCTTGCTGGGACGCTCGCGCTTGGATTTGGCACACTTGGGTGGTCAGCATCGATTATCGCTGGTCCAGGAATGAAAGCAATGCAAGCGCATCTTGAGACTTCGACTGACTGGAATGAGGCTGACTCACGCCGGGCAATGGCTCGTATCAGCGGCTTTGGCATTGGTGTGATGACTGCCGCAATTGTGGTCGGAATGCTTCTCGGGTATAGATAGTTGAGGTTATCAGTTGTTGGGAATTTGATTTCTGTCTCCGAAGTTGCAGCGGAACGCGCACACAGGTGTTCCAGTTGAATTCAGTGTGGTTCGCGTATAGATACTGGTCACATTGTCAATGACTGTCATTGCAGCCTATGCGGGACTGTGACAGAGACAAAGACATATCAGTTGAGTTGTGTTCGCTGAGTTATGATCATAGATAGCTGCTGAATCGTCACGGAAACATCAAGTGTTGTACAGATTGTCAAGACGACTGCCTCAGGGCTTTGATGTTGCTGTGGATGTTGATGTGACCCCGAGGCAGGTTCACATCCGCAAGAGTGGTATTTATTCACGAGGATTGTAATGATATAGACATGGATTCAAGTGAGGTTGAGGCGCAGATTGAATCGGAGATTCCAGATGCAACAGCAACCGTCTCATTACCGCGGACCCCGGATGAAAACCACGAGGACTCACACTTTGCGGCAGTTGTCGTATCACCCGTATTTGAGAATAAATCGCTTGTCGAACAACACGAACTCGTCTATGACGCTCTCGGTGATGCAATGACAACTGAGATTCATGCACTTGAGATGAAAACATATACGCCAGAGGAATATAATCAAACGGCATCCGTCGAGTGAACTCCCGCAGGTACAGTGACCTATCGGATTCATGTTATTTTGCGATGTCAGCTTCTCACACCGTGAGCCTCGGTGGCTCAAACGAACCGAACCGCAGTGGAACACGGAAACTGGCGGTCCGGCTTTGATGAGTGTGGTTGCGGTTTCACAGACAAACACTGCTTAGAGTGTAACCGACTATTATAGAGTTCGTGCTGATAAGATCTGAGATGCTCACATTGTCCGTGAAGTCTACTGGGAGAGCAAAACAAATGTCTCGGGATTAAATCCGGCTTTGGGGACGACTTCGAGGCGGTTCGTTCATGATAGTCTGAATATCAATGGGTTTTACGCGTTCGGCTTCCCTCGAAGCGACCGATGGCAGATGATTATCGAATTGAACGCGACAGTCTTGGAGAAATACAAGTTCCAGCGGACGCTTACTGGGGTGCACAGACACAACGGGCAATCGAGAACTTCCCCGTCTCGGGGATTACATTTGGTCGACGGTTCATTCGTGCACTCGGGATCGTCAAGAAAGCAGCAGCACAAACAAATCGCGATCTCGACCTGATTGATACCGACACTGCCGACGCGATTGTCGCAGCAGCAGACGAGGTCATTGCTGGGAAACTTGATGATCAGTTTCCTGTCGATATCTTCCAAACCGGCTCGGGGACCTCCTCTAATATGAACGCGAATGAGGTCATTGCGAACCGTGCCGCTGAGATTCTTCATAAATCAATCGGTGAACGTGTTGTCCATCCGAATGATGATGTCAACTTCGGACAATCCTCAAATGACGTTATTCCGACGGCAATGCATGTGGCCGGACACGAGGCAGTCACGAAAGACCTCAGTCCAGCTTTGGATACGCTCGAGTCAGAACTTGCCTTACAAGCTGAGGCGTTCGATGATGTAATTAAAACTGGTCGGACCCATTTACAAGATGCAACACCAATCAGTCTCGGGCAGGAATTCGATGGCTACCAAACGCAGATACAGAAAGGAATCTCACGGGTCGACACAGTCACTGACCACCTCAGTGAACTTGCGCTCGGCGGAACCGCTGTTGGGACGGGATTAAATACTCATCCTGAATTTCCGGCGCGAGCAGCTGAGTATATCAGTACTGAGACGAACGTATCATTCCAACCAGCAGACAGTCATTTCGAAGCACAAGCAGCACATGATGCGATGAGCGAAGCACATGGTGCATTACGGACAGTCGCAGGTTCATTGAATAAAATCGCCAATGATCTTCGATTACTCGCATCAGGACCGCGTAATGGGCTTGGTGAAATTGACCAGCCGGAAAATCAGCCAGGGAGTTCGATCATGCCTGGAAAAATCAATCCTGTGATTGCAGAGGCAGTTAATCAGGCACATAAACAGGTCGTTGGTAATGATGCGACTATCGCTGCGGGTGCTGCCGAGGGTCAAATTGATTTGAATCTGTATAAACCTGTTATTGCACACAACTTCTTGCAGTCAGTCATGATCCTTTCGAACGCATCGACCGTGTTCGCTGAGCGTTTCATTGCTGAACTTGAGGCAAATAAAACAGTTTGTGAGACACAGGTTGATCGATCACTCGCACTCGTCACAGCACTGAATCCAGTGATTGGCTATGATAAAGCGAGCAACGTCGCAAAAAAGGCAGTGAAAGAGGATGCCACAGTCCGAGAGGTTGTTATTGAGCAAGGATATCTCTCACCTGCAGAAGCCGATGCAGTGCTTGACCCGGAAACAATGACACATCGTGGAATTATTAAAGAAGGCGATGATCGAGCAGCGAATCGTGATGATGATGCCGAGGAGACTACCGACACAGAGTGATCGTCGATGTATAAAAATACATATATAAGAAATATATTATATATCACTTTCATTTTTCATCGGGTCGATAGGTCAAACTATATCAGTCATAGATAACACATCAGAAGGTATCTATTGTTACGTGCTCACATAGTGCTATACAGGCAGATACCGACGGATTAATATTGACTGTTTCACTCAACTCAGATATGCCTGTATTACAGTATGGACGTGAGACTGGACGGGATGAGTTAGAATGTCGGCGATGTGGGGCGCAGTTTCCTGAGGGTCAGGCAACTGATGACGGTTGGCACTATGTGTGCCCTGAGTGTGAAGAGGGACGTGGCATTGGCGATGGACTTCGCGTTTGCTGAATCGGTGAGTTCCACTCATCACTGAGGAGGATAGGTTGACACCCTCCCCGCGCTGAAGCGCGAGGCTTTCTCCGTGCACTTCCGTAACTTTCGCCTCGGTATCGCTGTTCCCGAGGAGTACCCTTCTGAGAAGCACTGTATAGAGAGTTAACTCGGCATCTCTTTTCATTGAACCTTTTTTATTCCACTAGCGTGGATAAACCCGTAATGACTGCCACCTCAACTAACAGTGATATGGACTCTGAGCAAACCACTACGAATGACGATGATGTTGGGTACGATTATGCTGATCTTGGTCTTGTTGCCGGATTAGAGATTCATCAACAACTCGACACGGAGACAAAATTATTTTGTGACTGCCCAACACAGATTCGTGATCCTGAGACGGCGCGTTACTCATTCACTCGATATCTCCATCCGACAACGAGTGAACTTGGCGAACTTGATAAAGCGGCACTTGAGGAAAGCCAAATAAAACGCGAATTTGAGTATCTGGGATACGACTCAACATGTCTTGTCGAAGCGGATGAAGAACCACCTCATCGGCTCGATACAGAGGCACAACGTGTTGCCCTCCAGATTGCTGATCTCCTCGAGATGGAACCGGTTGATCAAGCACATGTCATGCGGAAACTCGTGATTGATGGATCAAACACGTCCGGCTTTCAGCGTTCAACACTTATTGCACAAGATGGCGCGATCCAAACAGACGCTGGAGCGGTCGGAATTGAGGATCTGTTACTCGAAGAAGAATCCGCTCAGCGTGTTGAGGAACGTGATGGTGCTGTTACTTTCTCACTGGACCGACTTGGCATCCCGCTCGTTGAGATTGGCACACGCCCCGATATCGAAACCCCTGAACAGGCTCAAGATGCTGCCGAGCAGATTGGCATGTTACTCCGATCGACGGGGTCTGTAAAGCGTGGGCTCGGGACGATTCGGCAAGATGTGAATGTCTCAATCGCTAATGGGGCTCGCGTCGAAATTAAGGGGGTTCAAGCGCTTGACCAGATTGATGAAATCGTCCGTCAAGAGGTTGCTCGACAGGTTGAATTAGTCGATATTCAAACAGAGTTGAGCCGTCGTGATGCCGATGTTGGTGACATACAGGATGTCTCGGCGGTGTTCACAGACACCGACTCAGGAGTAATTGCAAGCACACTTGCTGATGATGGAATGGTTGTTGCAGTCCCACTGTATGGATTTAACGGACTTGTCGGTCGCGAACTCCAGCCAGATCGGCGACTTGGAACAGAGCTCTCAGACCATGCTGGTCGCCACGGTGCTGGCGGGATCTTTCATACTGATGAGCTCCCAGCATATGGTATCAGCGAATCTGAGGTTGCTGCTCTCTATGCGGCGGTTGATGCTGGCGAAGATGATGCTATCGCGTTGGTTGCTGCGGATTCTGAGACGGCTGAGCAAGCAGCAACAGCGGTTGCCGAGCGGGCGACAGACGCAATATCTGGTGTCCCTGAAGAGACACGCGGTGCAAATGATGACGGAACCACGCAATACCTTCGACCGCTCCCAGGAGCGGCGCGTATGTATCCAGAGACTGATGTTCCGCCAGTAACATTTGATATCGAGGATATCGAGACTCCGGAGCTTTTGACCGAGCGTGTTGAGCGGTATCAGTCGAAGTTTGATCTTGATTCAGGGCTTGCAGAGCAGATTGCATATGGACGCCGAATGCCGCTGTTTGAGACTGCTGTTGATATGGGCATTGACCCGACATTCGCCGCTGGATTGTTAACTGCAACGCTTACTGAACTTCGCCGAGATGGGGTTGACGTTGAGACACTGAGCGATGACCACCTTCTTTCTGTAATGCAACTTGTTTCAGATGATGAACTCGCAAAGGAAGGCGTTGGACCAGTGATTACAAAACTTACAGAGGATCCAACCCGCTCAGCAGAAGACGCAGTCGAAGCAGCCGGGCTCTCTGGCGTCTCTAAATCAGAGGTCCGCTCAGCCGTCAGAGATGTCGTTGAACGAAATGCTGAGCAAGTTGATGAGGAAGGGATGGCTGCGTTCTCAGCCCTCATGGGCGAGGCGATGGGTGCACTCAGAGGAAAAGCTGATGGTGAAGTCGTTAGTGATGTCCTCCGCGAGACAATCCAGAACCGAAGTTAGCTGTGCAGGCGCTTATTATTCTCCTCTCTTCTGAGGAGCGAGCACGGCGGGGAGACAGTGTCCTCACCACCCGATGCATCATGTGACATGAGACGTGCGTAATGCACGGAGTGACACAGAGCTATCACTGTCGAACGGACTTCAATCGGAATGTCCTAAGAAAGCTTATATTGCACTGTCTATACCCCTCCGTGAAAAACTCACATAGTGAAGTCCCTCGGGGATAATAATAGCTTAGAGAACCTTTGAAAACTAAGACGTAGCAAGAAAATAACGGACTCAGACAGCTGTGCATCAACTGCACAGCGATTTGACAGCGTTTAAGGATTCCTCTCACTCTGCAGGAATCTTCTTTTTCTGACTTGCCGGGCTCCAAAATCAGCCGGGAGAAATCTTTCACCGCTCACATATAAACCACACATTCACCGTATCACGCTCCTCAAGAATCACGAATGGAGACCGCTTACCTCCAGAATTGAGAATTAATTTTCAAGTCGCGTCGTGGCTATTAATTCTTGAGGGGCTTCACCGTTTTGGGTCAGTACCGCACCCGCAGGCGAAGGTGAATTTCAGTCCTCCTCCTCCTCCTCCTCACGATCTTCTCCGTGAGGAGTCGACTGGAAGTAACACCCGAACACGTGGTGTGTCCGTGAGGGTCGAAGTCGGAGTCTCGGTCTCCACCAGCCCCCGTCGCACCGCCAGTGGTGGATGTTGGGAGGGACCACATTTCCAGTTCCAAACTGTCGTAGCCAGCATTGGATGAAGATCTTTCACCCGTCTGTGAAGTTTGCGATGTTATCAATCTATGTCGTGTCCTAGAGACGAGAAGCGCCTGCGTTTAGCTCAAGAAATCTGAGTTGATATCATCCGATAACAAAGCGGGGAGGTGTATGACTCAAAGATGACCCAAATTATTTCTCATTAGTGTCTGGATTGGACTCCACATCTGCTGCACTCGTCGTTGTCTCTTTCTCTTGACCCCCATTCTTGCTCATATTTTCTGTTGAATCTGACTGGTCGCTTGTTGAGCCATCAGTATCACTCTGTGTGTCGGTCTCCTCATACCGTGATGAGGCTGGCTCGATAATTGCATTGATACCTTCCTCTGGAATCGATTCAACAGCAGTCGTCTTATTTCTCTCGTCTGTTTGATTGGGGTCGCCGTATGACTGCTCTCCAAGAAGGATATTTGCCCGCCGAAACAGTCCAAGAAGGGTTGATATCTCTCGATTAGTTGGATGTGCTCGGGCAATCAGTCGTCGGAGCATTAGCGCCGTCTTCTCTCGTTTGTGCTCACGCCCCTCAACAGAGTGAAGAAAATCTGTCACAAATTCATATAACCGATCAATATCACTCTCATCAGCACGCTCATGTTCAATATCAGGAAGTTGTGTTTCTGTCAGTGTCAGTGATCGGAGCTCATATAACAGCACGGTTGCTGCCTGCCCGAGATTCAACACAGGATATGAGTGATTCGCTGGGATTGAACATATTTCATCGATACGAGCCAACTCGTCGTTAGTCAATCCAGTCCCCTCTCGCCCAAAGACCAACGCAGTCTCTGTTTCGACAGTTTTGAGATCCTCACACACCTCAGCTGGGGTTTTATACGGAAATCGGATGTGATGGCGGCTATCTTCTGCGGTAATTGCTGTTGTTCCAATCGTGTGGTATTCACTGACAACAGTATCGAAGGAGACCGTTTTTGCGTTCGGAAGAACATCCTCACGAGCATGCCCTGCAAATCCATATGCTTCGCTTCCGTCCGGAATTGGTGGAGGATCAACGAGCAACAATTCACTCAATCCAAAATTCTTCATTGCACGGGCAATCGTTCCAATGTTGCCTGGTGTCTCTGGCTCAACGACAACAACAACGAAATTATGTGCATCTGCTGTCATTAACACAGCCTATGTCGTTGGATATTCACGGGTGATATCAAGCGGAGACCCTTCATCGATTGTCTCGTCGCTCCCATTAATCCATGAGATTTCACCGGTCCGAAGGTCAATCCGTTTTCGCTTTCCGTCATACTCTTGATTTAATTTTCGGGTTAACTCATCAGCATCCGGTGGTGACGGAAGTGAGTCTGGGTCCGTCGCAACATGTTCAAGCCCACCGTAGTCATCGGGGGACCGATTTCCATTCGTAAACCATTTCGTGAAACCTGTTTGTACACTGTCTGTTCCAGCAGTGTCTGCACCGTCACGCTCGCGGAACCAATAAAGAAAATCAGCCTCGTGTTCGTTACACAAAAGAACCTCTGCCATGGGCTCACCATAGACAATTGTCGCTTCCTTGCATCGATGTTTCTCTTCATCACCATAGATACAATGACACGCCATACATGGTTCACCTTGGAGATATGTTAACCGAACAAGTCGTTGTCGCGTGTCATCAGGAATCTCATCAAGTGGTCGGAATTCACCTTCCTCGGTGAATATCTCCGACTCCTCAAATCGCCACCCTCGGAGTCCGATACTGACCTTGGCCATCAAATACGTCTAATGCACCCACAGATAAAAACAGCGTCAATCATCTCGGGAGAGATCGAATCGACATACTGTCTCTATCTCGATGATATAATATACAATATAATTGATATGTATCCGTCTTCACGAGCCCGGGGAAGACTGGAGACAGCATCTACTGACACCCTCTGTGGTGTTGCCGATATCATAACAACTGATATGTGGCTACCATTCGAGATATATGTATGCGATCAGTCGATGCGGCTGGATTATCGATTGGTGACGAGTCTCCTCCACGAATCATGGGTGTTCTCAATGTCTCTGAGGAGTCGCCATATGATCCAAGTGTCTTTGATGAACCAGATGAAGCAGCCACCTACGTTGATACTGAATTAATTGATGAGGGTGCTGATATTGTCGATGTCGGACTTGAGTCTGCGAATAAACGATTCGACGTTCTTTCTGCTGAACAGGAACTCACTCGACTCGATACCGCTGTTGAGGCAATACAGAGTGTTTCTGGCGATGCCGTGTTCTCGATCGAAACCCGATATCATGAGGTTGCGGACGCAGCGCTTTCCCGCGGCTTCGATATGGTGAATGATATCTGTGGGTTTGCTGACCCAAAGATGCCACAGGTCTGCTCAGAGCACGATGTCGCCGTCGGGAAGATGGCATCGCCTCCTGATTTGACGCGACCGGGAGCGATTGCGGATGTTGATGAAATCTATGAGGCGCTTACGCAAAATGGATTCACTGATAAAACCATCATCGATCCCGCCTTCGGAGGGTGGTCTGAAGAGAAAACGCTCGCAGACGACCGTGAGACCTTTCGACGGCTTCGTGAATTTCGCGGATTCGGTCGACCCATTCTTGTCTCTATCAACCGGAAGAACTTTCTTCGCTCTATTGCTGATCGCTCAACCGAAGAGGCACTGTCGGTATCATTAGCAGCTACCTCAATGGCGGTTGAACGTGGCGCGCACGTCATTCGAACGCATGATGTCGCAGAAACACGCGATGCAGCACTGATTGGAGATACGTTCACACCTGATCGTGCCCATTATCAATTCACCACTGATGATGGCTCCCGTGTCACTGCTGAAGAACTTGATGTGAGAACATCAATGGAAGCAACTCGTCATTTGGATCGAATCGGTGTTGACAATACTGAGAGAATTACCGATACATCAGTGATTCATACCTTCGAAATTGACGGTCTCTCACAATCCGCAATTTCCACACTCAGCACCGCTACTGTAGATTCAGATGCGATTGTCGTCACCGCGGCTGGACCAACTGGATTCGACCACCCTGACCCAGACAGCGACCTTGGTTCTGTATCGTCTGCCGTCTTTCTCACTGGAACGCCTGATGCATTGCACACGGTCGCCACTGCAGTTGATGACGCAGTCTTAACAGAGATACTCACGAGTATCACACAGCAGATTACTCAGTCAGGATGATTCCGGCAGTGACAATGGCAGTCAGTATCAGTCGGTGGCACTCCGAGCAGTGTTTCTCTTTGAGCACACGCAGACTCAGTTCATCTGGAACGTCCGGCTGCGCGTTCCGCTGTATATTCGACTATTGACACTCACAGTCCCACCAACTGTTATCGCGGCACAATACCCGCGTACAATGCAGCGACCACTGCTGTACTGTACGAGAAAACTTATGCCACGGCGATGGAAATCATTCTATCGGGTACTGGAGGGGCAGTTGGGTAGGGGTACTTATTGCCACTCTAGTCCATATTTTTTATTCAACTGCGAAGCGAAGACCCACGGTTTTAGCGTGGGTAGCTCAATTTGAGACCAATGTCCACTGTAGATCTCGGATTATCGTTCGAAAGATGGGAGCCTATCTATGAGTCTATCCTCGCTGCCTTCGGATATGACCGGACAGCAGACCAACAGGCTCGAGACATCCTTGCAACAGTAACAGACTCATCGTCATCATCGTCATCATCATCACATTCATTCGATCAATTGAAATTTAGCGGTGAGACCGTCGCAATCGTTGGCGCAGCACCCTGCCTCGATGAGACAGTCGAGAATGTCGCAGACGCAGATCGTATTATTGCTGCTTCGACCGCTGCAGACACGATTCGCAAAGCGGGTTACGATGTTGATCTAATGGTAACTGACCTCGATAAGAATCCAGCTACCGCTCGAGCATTGACCCACGAGGGAACTCCGGTTGCCGTGCACGCACATGGCGATAATATCGACGCAATCCGTGAGTTGGTGCCAACATTCACTGCAAATGCTGTGTTCCCAACAACACAAGCAGCACCAACCAATAGAGTCAGTAATCCCGGTGGATTCACCGACGGTGACCGAGCGGCATTCCTTGCTGATGCATTACATGCAGAATCACTCCAGTTTGTCGGCTGGAACTTCGATGATAAGAGCGTGAGCACACACAAAGCAGCAAAACTCGTCTGGGCTGAGCGATTACTTGAACTGCTTGAGCGTCGTCGTGGTGAGAAATTCGCGTTATTAGATGACCGTCGAGAGTCGATTGATCCAATTCCAATACCGACACGTTGAATCCGCTGTCGTCCGTTGCATTGATATGCAACTTTATTGGCACCGAAGTGATCTCCGTGGTGTCGACAATCGGGGACTTGCTGAGGCTGCAAGTGCTGTATCAACTGAGTTAGCACCTGATGAGGATGGAATCATCCCTGTGTTTATTTTCGATGACGATGCGCTTGATCATGATGGGAATGCACGCGTTCGGTACATGCTTGACTCAATAGCTGAACTGCGCTCGTGGTACCGTAATCGTGATTCTGACCTTCTGATTGCTCGTGGCGACCCTGCATCAATCCTTCCCGAACTTGCAACCACATATGATGTTGATCGAGTCGTGTGGGGTCGTGAGTACTCAGGATTTGCCCAATCCCGAGACCAACAAGTGGCGGATGCACTCACAGAACGCGATATTGCATATTCTTCGGTTCGCGATTCGATCTTCTTTGAACCGGGGTCAATTACGACAAACAAGGGTGAGCCATACTCAGTTTATACGTACTTCTGGAAGAAATGGCGTGACCGAGAGAAAGAGACCCCGATTGATGCCCCAGATGCTGGTGTATTCGTGCCTGATAACGCAGCAGGAGACCCTCTGCCGACGATCGATTCACTCGGGTTTGAGGAGCCAATCGCAGATATTCAACCAGCGGGAACGAAAGCGGCTCGGAATCGATTATCAGAATTTTGTGCTGATGGGATCTACCGATACGATGATGATCGCGACTATCCATCTCGTGATGCGGTTTCACGGCTCTCTGCGGACTTATCATCTGGCACTATTGGTGTCCGTGATGTGTATGCTGCTACTGTTGCTGCCGCAGACGCTGATGGGATAACTGATGCCGAGGCTGACTCAGTCGAAGAATTCCAATCACAACTCGCCTGGCGAGAGTTTTATACACATGTGCTGTATTTCAACCCAGAAGTCGTCACTGAAAACTACAAATCATACGAGAACGATATACAATGGCGTGATGACCCAGCAGCACTACAGGCGTGGAAAGACGGGAAGACAGGATATCCGATTGTTGATGCTGGCATGCGGCAATTAAAATCTGAAGCATATATGCATAACCGACTTCGAATGATTGTTGCATCATTCTTAACAAAGGATCTCCTTATCGACTGGCGCGAGGGATACGGTCACTTTCGCCAGTATCTTGCTGATCATAACATTGCAAACAATAATGGTGGATGGCAGTGGGCGGCCTCAACCGGCACAGACGCTCAACCATACTTCCGGATTTTCAATCCAATGACCCAGGGTGAGCGATATGATCCCGATGCAGAGTATATCAAACAGCACGTACCGGAACTAAAAGGGGTTCCTGCTGAGACAATCCACGAGTGGCATGAGCTTTCACCAACCGACCGAGCACGTCTTGAGACGGATTACCCTGCACCGATTGTCGATCATAGCGAGCAACGTGAGAAAGCGCTTGAGATGTTTGAGACTGCCCGTGGTGATGCATAAAATCAAACCCAATACTGATTCGATACCTCACACATACTCATACTCATACTCGTGAGTACGAGCATGTTGATTGCTAGTGCATGCTCAGTACTCAGTCAGTCGCTATGCTGAATATGCCGTCATGCGGGATTGAAATCTGCTGACGAGGATTATCGATATTTCTCATCATCTCTCATGGCAGGTCGCCCCATTCTTCAGCAGCGTATGATTCGAGCGTTGAGAGTGGAATATCATCGATAACAGCCTCACTCGTTGCATCCAAGACAACGGGGGGTGCGCAGTCTGCTTCATGTGCTTCAGCCCATCGAGGAACGCACAGACACCATCGATCACCGGGAGTAAGTCCAGGGAAATTCAATGACGGACGTGGCGTGGTGAGGTCATTTCCCTGTGCTTTACTATATTCAAGAAATTCCTGTGTGAGTACCGCACAGACTTCGTGTCGACCGGGGTCTCGACGGAGATTTCGACAATGCCCGTCTCTCAGATACCCCGTCTCAGGGTCCCGTCCACACGGCTGGAGCGGTTCACCATGGACATTCCGATCTCGCAAATCATCTGCTCCCGGAGATGCTTCTTCATTCGCTTCGTTGTCGCTCATAATGGCATAAGATGCCCGAGCATCAAAAACGCTGTTCGGGACAACTGCTGGTCGTATAGTCATCATCTATTTGAAATGAGATACCATTCATTAGCAGCATGTTAACACGTCCCTCTCAAGATTTAACCCGAACCGCCACACAATATGTAATGGAGGCAGATTCATTATGAGCTACGAACTTGACCCACTACCATACGAATACGATGCGCTCGAACCACAGTTGTCCGAACAGGTACTGACGTGGCATCACGATACCCATCAACAAGGGTATGTCAATGGATGGAATGACGCCGAGGCGGAACTTGAGGAGAACCGTGACTCACACGACTTCTCATCGTCTGCAGGTGCCATTCGCGATGTTACGCACAACAGTTCCGGTCATCTCCTCCATGACCTGTTCTGGCAATGTATGTCACCAGAGGGTGGCGACGAGCCGACGGGTGACCTTGGAGACCGAATTGAGGAAGACTTCGGGTCATATGACGCCTGGAGGGGTGAATTTGAAGCCGCTGCAGGCGATGCGAGCGGTTGGGCACTCTTAGTGTACGATTCATTCTCAAACCAACTACGGAATATTGTCGTCGATAATCATGACGAAGGTGCTTTCTGGGGTGCCCACCCAATCCTCTCATTGGACGTCTGGGAACATTCATATTACCATGATTATGGTCCAGCTCGCGGTGATTTCGTTGATGCATTCTTTGAGGTTGTTGACTGGGAAGAGCCAAGCCAACGGTACGCACAAGCCGTCGAGCTCTTCGAATAAGTCGCGGCTATACTGAAGCTGAAGCTGGATCCCGTCGTCAAACAACATCCTGTATTTTTTGTGAACTTATACAATCATGAGTGTCATATCTGTACATCGGAAAGACATCCGTAGACGTGATGTGTGTAACAGTCGTTGGTAAGATGACCAGTGTTTTCTCCGAACCCACACTCAGTTTACCTCGAGCCGGTCGTGTGCGTGTTCCGCTTCGGAGACAGAAATCACAGTATCAATAACCGTGAAGAAATCTCTCTGTGATCTCAAACCAAGGGCGGAACCCCTTCCTCAAGTAGCAAGCCCGTCAGGGCGAGCGAGTAGGGTGGGGTAGTTCACTGTTATTTCACTCATCACACTGCCTTTGATTCGTGCCGACATGTGGCATTGCTGAACATTGTTGGATATGGTTTCGAGCATCTGTTTCACTCAAGAACCCTTTGCCGCATCGACACTCATAATATCCAATATAGTCATCAATGATTGAGGGTGAGTCAGTCATTATTTTCTGTTTTGTTGCAAACTCTCCGAGTTAGAGAGTTCATCATATCTATCATATGATTGTGCCCGCGGGAATAAACGACTACGGGTGCGGGTGTCGCTGCCGGTGCCGGTGCCGGTGCCGGGTATGTGGGTGACGATTCAGGTATGCACTTGTCGCTGTATCGTCACTCGAAGGAGGATAATTATTCTCTCAGCTCAAGTCTTGGTTTTTATCCTCAGTTGTCTCTCCGTATGAAGCGCTCATATCAGCGGTAAGCAAGAGCGACTGAACTGAGAAAAAAACTCAGTATTCTCTGTGTCTATCAGTTGTTGGGAATTTGATTTTCTCTTTCGAATGTGAAGCGGAACGCGCACACAGGCGTTCCAGGTCAGGTTCAGGTGAATTGAGTCTAAATGTGGGTTCGGAGAGAAAGCTCAGATTGAACCGACTGGTATCGTAAGAATACTCTCATCACAAAACGACTGTGCGCATCACCCCAGGCATTCACGTTAATTCAGGCGTAAGTATCTATATGCCCAGACCAAAGGATGCATTTGAAACACTGTATCCATATCAATTATATAAACCCGCAGAGATACTGGACGCTGAATTGATGTATACGGTCGATGAGATAGCCCGTCTTTTACAAGGATTAGACCCAGGCGCCGATCTGCCATCTGAAACCGAAGAACGCGTCGTCGCATGGACGATTCCATGGCTCATGGCGCATGCTGATGAGCTTGTAATCAACGACCCTGTTGGTGATGAACCAGGTTATTTTGGGCTCAGGCGTGAAACACAAACAGCATCTGTCCCCGATAACGCAGATGCATAACACGTCGGGTCAAAATATTGCATACTGAGTTGTAGGTCATATATCAACCGCCTTGGTGCGAACAAATCTGACGGTGAGTTATGACAGTCGGGCAGCCTGTGCGGCCAGATTGATTTCTTCCTGTGGATCCGATGTGATTGCTGGACCATGTCCAACATAAATCGTGGTAAGATCATCAGTGACCACGTCACTTAAGCGATCGATGCTTTGAATCAGTGTTTTTCGATCCCCTCCCTCAAGATCAGTCCGTCCAAAGCTCCCGTTAGCGAAGATGAGGTCGCCACCAAAGCAAATACCGATATCAGCGGCATAGAAGCACAGATGATCAGGTTTGTGTCCTGGCGTGTGAAGCGTCATATACGTCTCATCGCCAATCGGGACTAATTCCTCATCTTGGATTGCATGGTCAACGACGTCGTGTGTCGTGTCATAACCCCACGTTTCAATACTAAATGCGTCACGAACTGATGGGACATTCTCGATATGATCAACATGTGTATGCGTGAGATAGAGGCGATCAATCTGCTCAGTGTGTTCTTGTATCCGAGCAATAACATCGAAGTTCGATCCTGCATCGATGAGCGCAGTTGTTTCTCCCGTAACGAGGAATACGTTCGAAGTAAATGCGCGGACATTACCGGCGATATTCTGTATCATATCATTCCCTTACTCGCCGATGGTTTCGGCTTTTCTGTTCGAACATCAGATAACACGATCAATATAAATTACTATTGAATGGGTGTGCTCTCATCTCCAAGTATAACCGGCACCCGCAGATGCGATGCATATCAATCATCGATTGAGGCTTTGAGGTAGCCATCCTAGATAAAACCGGCATAAATATTGAACTGATCTCGGTATCCCAAAGTAGAATCATAACGATACTGATGGTTCCATCAGCGAAAGTAACAACGAGACTGTAAATTGGCTCGCTCCCACAATCGAGCATGAACGCCTTTGCGCCTTTGCCACGGAGAAGATTCGGGCGTGTGTGAGTCATATCGCCAATACGGGACATCTCACGCTCGAAATTATTGGATTCGACCCCGAATTTGCGGTCGGATCGGGGTCGGACCGACGTTTTTTGAACCCACTAAGCTAATCGCTCCACACTCTGCAACAATCAACACAGATAACTGAACGCCATAATTAGAGATAGCTCATGCATCAGTACCGTGACCTCGTCACCGCTGTTCTTCGCTCCGGTGAACACAAACCAAATCGCACCGGTGTCGATACCATCTCTTCATTTAGTCAACATTATACAGTTGATCTGAGCGATGGATTTCCATTATTAACGACTAAAGACCTTTCTGGGTCTCGATGGCACTCACTTCTCTCTGAGTTTATCTGGTATCTCTCTGGTGAAGAACATATTCAATCCCTCCGTGAGGAAACGAGTATTTGGGATGCGTGGGCAGACGAGGATGGACGACTTGAGACCGCTTATGGTCGATTTTGGCGACGATACCCGGTTCCATCAACCGATTCACAGTTGCCTGGTGAGGCGTGGCCAGTTGATGATCATCGTTGGCGAAATGATGATGGAACTTTCGATCAGCTTGCATACGCAATCGAGCAATTACGAGAGAATCCACAGTCTCGACGAATTGTTGTCTCAGCATGGCACCCCGCGAACGCTGCTGTTTCGACACTTCCCCCGTGTCATTATACCTTTGTATTCAATGTTCAGGACAATCGATTAAACGTACATCTCACCCAGCGATCCGGTGATATTGCCCTTGGCGTGCCATTCAATATTGCTGCATACGCTTTACTTGCGACAGTTGTTGCACAGCAGAGTGAACTCACTCCAGGAACGTTTGCACATTCTATCGTTGATGCACATATTTACTGTGGAATGGGCAACCGGGGCGAATGGTACGGTGAGGAAGGGACACTCGAATCTCTCCAAACGCGCCTGGAAGCCGTTGATGACCCAGCCGAATATCGCGATGTCCGTGCTTGGCTAGTTGAGTCCGCACCATCAGAGCCAGCAGAGACATCAGGGTATGATCATATTCCTGGATTACTCAAACAGTGCGCACGCACTCCACGGTCGAAGCCACAGATCGCAATTGATGATGTCTCATTAGACGATCTTGGCATTGAAAATATCCATCTCACTGAATATGATCCTGCACCAGCGATTCAATTTGCGGTGGCTGAATAATGAGTGATATCAACTCGGATGGTCGTTCATCCGCGGAGGAATCGAACCTGCAGCACACTGAGAATGTTGATATTGATATTGATATTGACGTTGATATTGTACTCATCGCCGCTGTTGCGGCAAATGGGGTCATTGGTCGGGACGGAGAGATGCCATGGCACATTCCGGCTGATCTTCAGCAGTTCAAACACCGAACCATGGGTCATCCGGTTATTCTCGGTCGTCGAACATATGAGACGATTATTGATGCACTTGGTGAGCCATTCCCGGGACGTACCAGTATCGTTCTTTCATCACAGTCACGTGATGTACCGACTGATGTGATCTTAGTGCACTCAATCACGAGTGCGATTCGGGAAGCATCAAAAAACGCTCATGAGCGCGGCGTCGAAACTGTCTATGTTGCAGGCGGCGGCGGCGTGTACGAGCAATTTCTGCCCCTTGCAGACCGGTTGCGCCTGACAGAATTACACGATGAATATGATGGAGACACACGATTCCCGTCGTGGGACAGCTCCACATGGAAGGAGTTGACACGTGAAAATCATGAGACATTTGACTTTGTGACGTATACGCGAACACCATGATTACTCTCAAGTATGAATAATCGTGTTTTGTCGGCATCGGTGCTGAGCGTTTCATCGGCTACCTGTCTTTCTGAATCGGTGGCACTCTAAGCAGTATTTCTCTCTGAACCCACCGCAGACTTAGTTCATCTGGACCTAGAACGCCTGTGTGTGCGTTCCGTTTTGTTTCGAATACCAACACTCACAGTCCCAACAGCTGTTATTGGATTCGGGAGTTTATCTGAGATCCTGCTCACCGACAGTATGCACAGTAATAGACTCTTCGACAGAAGCAAGATTCACAGACATTTCGATCTCATCCGGGCGCTCTGGTTCGGCAATTGAGTGTATTTGCCTGTGGTATCTCTTGAGGGGTAGCGTCATTTTGAACGGTTCACCACCGATTCCGGTAACATCAGGTGACGGTGGTGGCTTTATTTGTCCGCGGATGCAACTGTTATTTCATGAACCGTAATGATAAGCAGGCGTATGACCGGGGCACGTCGCTATTTTCTCCCGATGGACGAATATATCAGGTTGAGTATGCGCGTGAGGCAGTTAACCGTGGAGCGCCAAGCCTTGGTGTTCGAACGACCGATGGGGTCGTCATCGCAGCTCAACGACGAACGAGCTCTTCATTAATGGAAGCTGAGAGTATTGAGAAACTACATAAACTTGATGAATATATCGGCGCCGCATCCGCAGGCCACGTGGCGGACGCCCGAAAACTCATCGATGATGCACAAACAGCCGCACAGCGAAACCGACTTCGCTACGGTGAGCCGATGGATGTTCGAGCACTCACGCGTGCACTTTCTGATGAGATTCAAGAAAGCACACAGATTGGTGGTACACGTCCATTTGGAGCGGCGCTGCTTATTGCCGGTGTTGATGGGAGCAAATCCGACCCAGATCCACGACTCTTTGAGACGGACCCATCCGGTGCACCACAGGAGTGGAAAGCAGTGGCAATCGGCAATGACCGTGATGAACTCCAGACATTCCTCGAAGAAGAGTGGAGTCAAAATCTTACTGTTGGTGATGGTGTTGACGTCGCCGTTCGAGCGTTATTACAAACTGACGCGGAATTGAGTGCCTCTGAGGTATGCGTTGGCATTGTTGACGCGGATGGGTACCGTGAACGTAGTGATAGTGATATCGAACCTATTCTTGCGGAATACGAGGGTACCGGCGAATCTGAAGAATAATTAGCTAATTGCAGGCGTGAAGCCGCCGTCATCATCTATTCACACACTGTTTTCTGTCCTCTGTTCTGTTGCAGCCCACAGACCCACGCAAGCAGTTATATCGCAGAACACCTAGCCTAGATGCAACATACGCGTTTGACCTATCGGCTTCGACTCGCTCATTGTTCCGTCTGAAACGACTCACTCCTTACGAACCTGATGTATATGTGTAGCGTTCAAACGCATCAAGATGCGTCATCTCACGGCATTACCCCGTCGAGCAAACACGAGTGGGACACTCCGGAGCCACGTCCTCAGAATCCAGAACGATTTCTGATGTGCGACCGAAGAGCTTCGCTCTTGCGAACGCCGAGGTCGATACCGAGGACTGTTTGCTCGGAGTGCCCGGTATCTGCTGAAACCTCAGACGACTCACCGTCTCCATCGGAGTCGTACTTCCGCGTAGTGATGTGGAAATAGAACTCGTCGTCCACTGCGTCATACTGGAGCGTACTCGCCCAGAACTCATATTCCTCGGACGGCGTCGGGCTGTCCGATGGAAGTTCAAAGCCACACTCGACACGCCCGTTGACGGTCGAGAGCGAGACTTTATTCCGGTAGAACGTGGCACTCCGCTTGTCGAAAAGCATACTCCACGACGTGAACTCCGGCTGGCTCACTCGCTTCTCTTGTTTTCACCGTTCGACGTATCCTTTGACGGCGTGGACAGCGCGTCGGATGGCTTCTTGAACGAGGTTTGTGTCACCGCGGAGGTCGTCGTAGGGCGCGTCTCGTGGGTCGTGTTGGCGGTGACGCACTCGGTGTAGGAGGTGTAGGTGTCGGACCAACAAAACTCGGCCGCACGGTTGGCGCAGTGAAGGAACTGCCGGGCGGATTCGTGGATGTCGTCGCGGTGCTCGTCGGCAACGACGAGTTTGACAGGCGCGGTACGCCGGAGCTCTATATTTCAGATGTGGCTGCAACGGTTGTTAGCTGTTTGGGAGTCAGGTAGTCGGAGTAACCCGTTTGTGTCGTCCCATGTCGGTTTCCTCTCCGGGCTACTCGCTCACTCTGTTCGCTCCTTGAGGTCGGAGGCTCCACCTCGAAAATGCTGAAACAGCTAGCGGATATCATTGGTATTTCACTCAATTTTGAGGGAATTCACCATCCCGTGTATTTATCCCGACGATAGATGTCGAGTTCTTGAATCGTCGAATACTCCTGTGCAGCAGCGAAGGTAATCGCCTCTGCGACCTCCTCAGGTTCGGTTACCTCACCTTGTTCGAATCGATCTGTGAACTGCTCTCCCTCCACATCGAATTCCGTGCGAACCTCTGATGGATTGACGACACTAACTCCAACGCCTGTGTCACCGACTTGTGCGGCAACACTCTTTGCGAATCCCCGGATCCACCATTTTGAGGCGGCATACACTGGATTAAATGGTCGTGGATACTCACCAGCGAAACTTCCGACAAAGACAATTGTTCCCGTGCTCTCACGGAGATGAGTAAGCACCGCTCTGGTGAAGAAAAACGCTCCATCGACATTTGTGTCCATCATTGCTCGATATGATTCTGTTGACATCGACTCGATGTCGCTCCCACGAGCAAGTCCTGCATTGGCAACAGCAACATCAATCCCACCAAATCGCTCGACAGTTGCCTCAATCGCTGCCTCAACCGCAGTCGCGTCTCGAACGTCTGTTGGCACGGTAAGCGTCTCAGCCTCGTACTCGACTGTCAGTTCTTCAGCGAGCTCATTGAGACGCTCCTCGCGCCTGGCGAGTAATGCAATATCAGCACCAGCCGCAGCCAAACGCCTTGCTGTTGCTGCGCCGATTCCTGAACTCCCACCAGTGATTACTGCTGTCTGATTTTCGAGTGTCATCTCAAGCGGCATAGTTCGCATTGCAGGTGGCACAGGACTCATATGTATCTTTCCGGTGAAGCCATCGAACAAAGCTCTCTTTATCTGTGACTTTCTCGAAACGGAATCGTTTTATTTATTCCAGCAGAAATTACGGTGTAGGCATGCTCCGTTGGTGTAGTCCGGCCAATCATCTTGCCCTCTCACGGCAAGGACTTGGGTTCAAATCCCAAACGGAGCATCACAATTCAAGTTCCTTCTTGCGGGTTGGTTTGAACAAACTCGCTGTCATCAACCCAGCGATCGAGTTGTTTTGATTCCCTCCGAGTCAGAAACCCATTCACACACAACCGCGCCCAGCGCAACGACTGTCCTGTTCGCACATATTATAAAAAATACTCTATGTTCGACACGCCACTACTGACAGTCTCTCGATAGCTTGTTTAGACGCTGATAGGTATAGAGCGCACATTCCCTCTATTACGAGAAATTACGCCATGCTCTCCTCAATTTCCAGTACCCCACAAAGTCCTTTCCATTCCTCAACGAAGAAACCATACTGTTCGACATCAACGTATTCAGTATTCACAAATCTTGTCTGACGAGCAGTCCCTTCATGTACGAATCCTGGTCATTCACGCAGAGATATCGAATACTCATTTGGAGCCACTGTCATAGCGAAGATCCGGTGCAACCGAAGCTCTTGGAATCCGTCCGCAAGCAGGTGTGCGCTAGCTTCGAGTGCGTAGCCATTCCCCAACGCCTTTGGATGGAATTAGACGGCGAACTTCGCGTATCCATCTGCGCCGATAATGGGCAGAAGATGGACTGATCCGATTGGTTCTCCCATGCAATCGCCGTTATTCAGAACAGCGAGTAGGAACACGACATCTTCATCGTGTTCTCTTGACCAGAGTTCGTCTCGGTAGCGGTCTTTGGTATATCAGTTGTTGGGAATTTGATTTCTGTCTCCGAACCGGAACGCGTCACTGGGCATTCCAGTTGAACTGAGTGTGGGTTCGGATAGAAGCGCTGGTCATATTGCCAACGAATTATATGCGGTTCGAAACGAACTGATACATTCGCGGACGTTTTAGGTTCGAGACGGTCGCACTCAATGAACGTTTGATCGTGACATGGCGTATCCATGGCTATCAATTACTTATTGAGCTTTCCAACAGAGTTCAACACTGAGCGCCGATTGGGTACAGAGGCAACAGTCAGCTCAGACGGAGGGACCAACGATTATCGGTTAGCTCTATGCTATACACTCCGAGTGCACTGGAATAACTGGTATGTTCGGACATATCAACCAGTAACTCACCTGCAAGAGACATCCTCTGTGTTCAGCGGTCCGTTCCTCTCGAATCACGTGACGCCCGGAATGATACTAGTTGTCTTTTTCAGCACCCTCACGAATACAAGCATGAATAATTGATGAAAGCGGCTGACCAGTGTATCAATACAGAAGATTACTCGAGTATGACTGTTTCGAGATAGAGAAATCAATATTATGCACAATCGTTCGTTATATCACTTGGACTCTCGTGAATGAAATATATCTGATACAATGGTCATATGTCCACGTAATCCTCATGATTCTATATATAAATTAATCAAAGAGAATGAGCAACCAGATCCAAAAGGAGCATTCATCCGCATCTCGCCGCGGAGGGAAAGGATCGAAAATTGAGCGAGTGGCAGATGAATATGACCTCTCGGGGCTTGGAGATGAACTGGTCTTTCGATGGCTTGGCGAAAATGGATATGAACGCGAGAGCCTGCGTGATTTAGCTGATCGGGTAAATAACCGTCTTATCCATGCTGCAGTCGATGAGTCACTCACATTACTCGACGGGGAAGCTGATAATATTCGTCGACTGCTCACCGATGATGACGTTACCACAGGGAAGCGAATCGAGACTCGGCAGAACCTCAAACATGAGGGAGTTGATATCAATCGTCTTGAATCAAGTCTGATATCATATCAATCAGTCTATAACTACTTCAAACGCGACAGAAATATTTCTCGGAAGCCTGAGCAATCAGCTCACGACCCAACATCAACTCTCGAACCAATTCACAAGCTTGCAAATCGTTTGCGAGCAATCATGAGGAATCATATCAAGCAGTGGACCCGAAACGATGTTGTTACCGATGGTTCATATGATGTAGACGTTGTTGTGTGGGTTACGTGTCAACACTGTGGTGAGCGTTGGTCCCCAACGACATTTCTTGATGAAAGTGGATGTCAGTGTACCCACGATCCCGAGTGTTAGCGGGCGAGTAAATTATTTACTTTTACTCTTACTCCTCAATTTCGTGTCTTGCTCTCCCCTAGTTGAGGATAATTGCCCCTCATTTGGCGAGAATCTCAAGAGGAGCGAAACTTTTCTATTTTCAAATGGTGGAAGTGCCGAGATTGAACACACGTGGTGTTTGTGTCATTAGCCGTTGGTACTTGTGAGTGCCTTCACCCGAAACGGAATAAAACAGAATGTAATGGGATGAGGTGGAACGGAATGTGGAAACTCGCCTCCTGGATCTCATGAGTGCAGGTTCACAGAGACGCATATCTCATGATTATCGCGTTAGCGATTGGTATCACGGACGCTCAACCGGAAGGGAATTTGGGCTGAGTAATGACAAAAGTATGCTTCTGTCGGCTCGTCTGATGGTGAATTCAATCTGTTGGTTTCAGCGAGAACTCACCGCCCTATCTACGGATTAAACCAATAAAACACAATGATATTTGACACGCCGAGCGCAACGGCGTAAAACAGATTTAGACTGCTTGTGAATAACGAGACAATCCAGACTCCACTGCTGAGACG